>Ga0172380_10000032_pt1 | contig 305329 bp, 285 predicted proteins | sample Leawe162metaG_FD_119747 | JGI IMG/M metagenome (GOLD analysis project Ga0172380, IMG submission 119747) | Leachate microbial communities from a municipal landfill in Southern Ontario, Canada - Leachate well 162 metaG | ecosystem: Engineered > Solid waste > Landfill > Unclassified | place... | reverse complement strand
GCCCAACTTCGTTATTTTTTCTATCTTTAATTTAAAAATAACTCGACATAACACGAAGTTTGACTCATTCAGTTTACTTTTAAACTTGAGATTTCTGATCGAGTCAAACTTCTATACGTTATGTGTCATTAACCAGAGCAAACCATGATTCAAGATTTGATCGACAAAATAAATACCGAATTAATCAATCTGGGATATACCGAAAATAAGGTAAACAGCCTACCTCCTATTGTCAATAGAATAAATATAACAATAAACATGGCAAAGTTGGCATTGAAAGATAACCACAAGTTAACCAAGGAAGATAAAAAGTGGTGTGAGTATTACGCCCAGTACAACAATATGTTTGACTCTGATAAATTGGAACATCTTGGTGAATTGTACTTTGAACTTATTGAAGCTATGGATAAAACATATTTCAAATAAGTAAGACAATCATTCCCAAATGATAATTGAAGCAGAAATAATAAGCCAACCATACTCGGGAGAATTCGAGGAACGCATTTACGACAATGAAAGTCCGTGGAATTCCCAAAATTGGACTTGGATAAAATTTAAAGAGGATAATGCTAATGACTGGTGCGGTCAATTTAGAGGAACACCACGTAAAGTATCAATTTCGGGTGTTTATGGAAAAGTATTGGTACTGACTTCTGACTACCTTTATGAATTAGATTTGAAAACGGGTGATATTCTGAAGTTAGAAGATCAGCCACAATTTCATAATTTAACAACCGCCCCAGATGGTAGTTTTATTATTGCTGACTATTACAATGTTGAAAGAATTACATCTGATATTGAAATTAAAGAACATATCAAAAGTCCAATCGAAATGGATATGATTGAATTTAAAGAATGGAAAGACGATATGTTGGAATTTACTTGTGATGAATTCATGAATTGGGATCGACACTTGGTCATGATTTATGACAATGAATTAAATGAAATAATGATTAAAAAATAAGACACATAACATGCAGTAAAAAAAATGGCGCACGATTAAACTCGAGAGAAAGCGCCACTTTTCCTACCGCAGGACCGTTACCAGCAATGACAAACACTCGATGAAAACTACAATATTTATTTTTATTCTTTTATTAATAATTGCACCAATAGTACTTTTAGATCAAGTTACCAAAAAAGAACAAATTGGAACTGTCACAACTTATTCTCTTGATTCAGATTATGCAATGGGTGTTGTATTGTATGAAAGTGAAAAATACAATTCCGATTATGAACAGGCTCGAATTGACGCAATTAAAAGATTGAAAAAAAGCGCAAACAGAGGATTTGCACCATCACAATTTTATTTGGGGAAAATTTATCTAGGTGACCCTTTGATTTTTAAACAGGATGAGGGAATCAGGTTAATTAAAAAAGCTGCATATCAAAATGATGAACAAGCAATTCAGTATTTAACTGAGAATAAAATACCTTATAAATCAAAGCCAAGAATAAATAAGTATAAAAAGTATATGCTTCCCATGCTTATTACTCACTTATTGTTATCTGGTGCAATTACTTTTTGGTTATTTAAAAAAGGGATTATGAAAAGAAATAAAAATAAAATTTTAATAATCTGGTTATTGCCATTTTTAGGAGGAGTAATTGGATTATTAGGATTATCAAAAAAACAATGCTGGTAACACACGCTTAGCAAAAAAGCCGAAATTTTGGTAACGAACAACGATTAACATAAAAACTTTAGATTTTGGTTCGCAAATAATACTAATTTTAAAAATCGGCTTCTTCGCCAAGCGCGGAAACGTTAGCATTAACTTAAAATGTACACTGAAAGAATGATCGATACTCCTAATTCAGAATTTAATGTTGCAATCATTTCTAATGTAGAAATTGACAATTCTTTTTTTCCAGAATTAAGTGAACTAAATGAAATATTTCAGTTACCAAATGAACAGATATTTGTTTGGACACATACGGATAACGAATATTCTAAATTAGTTTCTAAGGTCAATCTTGATGTTCATGACAAAAATTACTGGAAAACCTTTGCTGTAATTCTCAAGCAAACAAGAGCGCTGACAACTCACTTCGAGGATATAATTGATCCTGATTATCATTGGGTAAAAGATTTTGACCCTACATTCAAACCATATGATTTAGTTCATGCTGAATTGGAGAGATACAGAAATGATGAATTCACTTTCAAATTTGAAGTCGATCAAATAATTAAAAGAGGAAGTGTTTTTAATCTCAATTTTTTATATGAAAATGCTGACATAATCGCCTCGTTAATAAAAGACGAAAAGTTTTTTTGGTCTGTGCAGCATTTATTATCTTCATTAGAAAATCATTGGTACTGTCATACTTGTGAATTATCTCCACCAAATCTTCGAAAGCATCCAAGTCATGACTTCGATAAGCATTACGAAGTCTTCGCTTTGCCTAGACTGGAAATTGCAATTATTCAAGCGGTTAAAGCTATTGAAGGAATTCTTGGTCAACCTGGCAAAAATGAAAGAAGGCGTATTGAAAAGTGGGAAAACTCACTTTCGATTCCATACAATGAGGAATTTCGAAATACTGGTAAAACAAACTTTGAATATCATGATTACCTTGTAAAAGAGCTTAGAAATGAAGTTGCTCATAATATCCGAAATAAACCTTTTAAATTTAATCGAGCACAAACAATAGATGCACAATTTTATGCTTGGACTGTTATTCATGACTTTTACAGTAAAAATCTTATGACTTCTATCAATGGAATTGAGTCTCTTAATTTTAATCTAGATTTACAAAAACGTATAAATCCAAATCTTGGTACGCGAATGACAACCAAGGAATTTACCGAACAATTAAAAAATAATACTAACACGCGCTAAAAAATCATAGCCGCCCTTCGGGACGGCAACGCTTTTTAGCGCCAGCCGTTAGGTATAATTACGATGAAAAAACTAATCGACAGATATTCGAAAGGAAAAATTCAAATTAAATTTCATTTGGTTACTCCAGTGACAAGCAATCGAAAAAGGAAAATAATTTTATCAATTGGACTTATGCTTTTTTTAACCTTTACGTTTTATGTAATTCCAAAGATTCTACAAAACTTAAATTTGACTGGATTAATCCCTATTGGTATTGGACTAGGCGTATTTTGGTTACTTTTCGACTTTATAATAAGAATCTGGTTATTTAAAATTAATGAAATTGGTATAATAAAATTCCTGCCCGAGACGATGCAAATTCAAACAACTGATAACTTGATAAATGAGAGCATTTCTTATTCAGAAGTTAAAGGAATTCGATATCAACGTAATGTTCCGAGGACAGTTCTTACAAATACTCCAGACACCAAAACATTCATTGTTGAATTTGTACGATATGAGAATAAGCCAATTATAATAGAAGTTGAAAACAATATGTTTGTAACCAAAAAGGACGAAAATCAATTTCGTACTCCTGAACCCGACTTAGAGACTGTTTTAAGTTACATTAATGCAAAATATGGAGTAGAAAGGGTTAAAAAAATTAATACTCCTAACATCAAATAAACAAAAGCGCAGAAATGATTATACTTGTTAGGCGCCTTTGCCTATTCGAAAAACGTTACCTGCAACTATGAAATTCATACTAATATCAATATTGACATTTTACTCAAGTTTAATTTATGCTCAAATTAAATCTGAAAAATTTGATACACTCATTAGAACTGAGCTATCTGATACACTTCAGAGTATCTACGAGAGTTTTTTAAATAATGATGTTGAAAAAGTATCTATTGCTTTACTCGAAAAAAAATATTCGCATTCGGAATACTACCATTTCTTGAAAACAAAAAAGATTTACCAGAGCCGTAAAAAATGGATTAAAAAACATTCACATGAAGAATCAATAATTCGAATCGGGAAGTATTATCCGTTTAAACATATTGACTCAATGATTTTCGAGTCTGAATTTGATGGAATTGACCGGGAATTTATAAAATCAGAAATGTTTTTAGACAGCGCGGAAATTAAATTCGCATTGAATGAAATGTTTAACGGAGTTGAAAACAATATTATTGATATGTGTTATAGTCCAAGACATGCTGTTTTATTCTATAATGCAGCAGGAAAAGTCTCTGGTATTTATGAAATCTGTTTTGAATGTTCAAACGTGAAAGTTGGCATTGTGGGAATAATAATGTTTCCAAAAAACTCTCCATACTTAAGGGAATTATTCGAGAAACACGCGAATGAACTCTAATAAAATGCAGGTAACACAAGCTACACAAAATGCGGGTTTTCGCTTCGAAAAACCACTTTTGGATTTGTAAATCTATTTGTAACTTCGGAAAAACAATATCGGAAATGATCCGCACATTGCGTTGCTTCAAACGTTAGCAACCATAATCACACCCGAAAAACGTTCAAAAATAAATTTTCAACTGATGCGTTATTGGTGTATATTTACACCACAATACAGAACATCATGAGAAGACAAAGTATTTCATTTACAGAACCAAATGACGAATGGTTAAAGAATCAAATTGCTAATAAAGAATACTCAAGCAAGAGTGAATTAGTTAATGATTTAATTCGTCAAGCTAGAAATCAAAATAATCAAATCGATTTGATTCGATTAAAATTAGATCGAGCTGAAAAATCTGGATTTACGAACGATTCCAAATCAGAAATTTTGAAGCATTCTAAAAGTTTGCTTAATGGGTAAATACAAATTAAGCAATGTTGCAAAGGAAGATTTGATCCGAATCCATCATTACGGCGTTAAGCAATTTGGTTTAAAGCAAGCGGACAAATACTTTGACTCATTCTTTGTTCACTTTGAACTTATTGCGAAAAATCCACAATCATTCGAATCTGTTGATTTTATTAAACCCGGATACCGACGATGTGTTTGTGGAGTAGATAGTATATTCTACAAAATGAATGAAGACATCGTGGAAATTATGGCAATCGTTGGAAGACAGGATCTTAATCAATTGCTATAAACTTTAACGGTTGCTAACACTGGGCAAGCGCAAAAAGCGAGATTGTGCTTCGCTACTAAGTTTTATGTAAATTTAAAGTTGGTGCTACCAAGGAAGTGAATCTGTTAAGTCGCTTTCTAAGCCCGCCCTGAAAACGTTAGTCCCCTAAAAAACAAAAAATGACCAACACAACCTATTTAAACAACTTGCGGATTCCGACCAAAGAAAATCCGCTGCGCATTCTCATGAGTGCTTGTTTGGCAGGCATCACCTGTGGCTATGATGGCAGCGCCAATGGAGAATACCCAAGTGCCTTGAAATTTCTGACATATGACACCGTTAAGATTGTAAAATTTTGCCCGGAAGAGTTTTCATTTGGGACGCCCAGAGAAATGTGCGATATTCATGGTGGGACAGGCACGGATGTTTTGAATGGCAAAGCAAAGGTTTTATCGGAATCGGGAAAAGACTGGACCGATGGAATGATCAAAGCTTCCGAAAAAATGTTGGAAATTGCTAAAAAAGAAAACATTGAAATTGCTATTCTAATGGATATCAGTGCGGCCTGTGGAAGTCAAGTTATTTACGGCGGAAATAGATTTGGAGAGAACAAAGTGTACCAAATTGGTTCTGGTGTAAGTGCCGCACAACTGAAGAAAAACGGTTTTGAGGTGATTAGCCAGCGTGACTTTGCCTCGTTGGAAATACTTTACGCCAAAATTGACCCTCAACACAAACGAGACGAAACCAAAGTGGATCACCACGAAATTGAATGGTATAAAAACTATTTCAACCGATGAGCAGATGACACTTGGATTTATTGATGAAGCGAAACTTGGCACATCAGAGAACGTCCACTAAAAAATCAGCCTTTCTCCCCATTTCTTTTCACCCGCTAAATTTTCATCTTTGAACCTTACTAATTTCGGAGATGATTCAACTGTATTTACTTCTAGCCGCTATCAGTGTTTTGGGTTTAAAAACCATCCAGACCACCAAAGGAATGGAACGTTCCCATCTTGACAAAATGAACGATTTGGCGAGAAAAAAAAGCGCGCAAGAAGGAATTAGCAACACCCAACAAATTCCACTAAAAATTTCAGAAGAGTCGATTATAGATCTGAAAAAATACTCCCTTGACATGGGCAATGAAATTGTTGACTTGCAAAAAATACTCATGAAACAACTTTCAAAAGCGAATTCTCTTTAACTTTAGTTGAAACCAAGGCGAACATGACGAAACTAACTCTACTTTTCACACTCCTTTTTTTAGTTGGCTGTCAGTCCAATCAGAAGGTGGAAAAAGTGAAAACGGCCAATCAAATTCAGATTGAAAAATGGTACACACTCGGTGTACAACAAACCCAACGAGATTTGGACCTGTTGCGCGTGTATGCTGATAGAATTGAACAAGCTTCAACGAAGGAACCACGCGTTTTTCAAGCCATGGGAAAACTATTAATTGGCTTTTCGTATTTCAAGGAATCAAATGACAATTTGGCTTACAAAAATTTCATGGAAGCAAAAGAACTCTTGAAAGGATCAAATGCCGATTCACTGAAGATTTCACTCTACAATTCCATCGGTCAATATTTCAAAACCAATGGTGACAATCCAAAAGCGATTGAAAATAGTTTGATTTCATTGAAATTGGCAGAAAAAGCCAACGATGAGTACAACATTGGTTCCAGTCATAGCAGTTTGGGCGATTTGTATTTGTACACGGGAGATTTGAAACTGGCAAAAAAACACTTGGACATGGCCGACAACCTGCTGAAGAAAGACAAAAACAAACCCAACTATTTGGTAAATAGTCATTCCTTGGCCAATTACAATGGAATGAAAGGCAACATTGCAAAAGCCATGGAAATCGATGAAGAAGGATTGGCCTTGTGTACAAAAAACGATTTCTATCGCTTGAAAGTCACCTTTCTGGATAACAAAGCCAACTGTTTCTTTTACAACAATCAATTCGACAGCGCAGAAGTGTACTTCCAAGAATGCTTGCGACAAGATCGCCTGAACAAAAACATTCAGCAGGAATCCGATTCCTATCTCAATTTGGCCCATGTTGCTTTTGCCCGAAACAACGAGAAAAAAGGCAAATTGTACATCGACTCCAGTTTAATTTTAGCCCAAAGAACCAACTACAAACATGGTATTTTGAAGGCGAATGACATTCAAATGGACTTGTACCGTGATAAAAAAGAGTACAAAGCCTTGAGTGAAGCTCAAGCGGCATTTCAAGAAACCTACAAAGCCTTGATGAATGACAAAAAGGAAAAAGCCTTTGCGTATTACAATGCCCTGTATGAAACCGAAAAGAAGGAAATTAAACTGTTACAATCCAAAATTGACTTATCCAAAAAGGAGAAGCTAATTCAATCCAAAAACAGTCTTCTGCAATTGCTGTTGGTGATTACAGTGGCTTTGGTTGGACTCGGTTACCTCATCTATCGTCAACTAAAAATGCGAAATAAGCAGCAGGAACAAGAATTTGAATTGAAATCGGCCATTCAAGAAATTGAATCCCGAAATGATTTGCAAAATCAGCGCTTGCAGATTTCGCGAGACTTGCACGACAACATTGGCGCACAGCTTACTTTCATCATTTCTTCGGTCGACAACTTGACGTACGCCTTTGAAATTAAAAATCCACAAATCAATCAGCAATTGAGTAAGATCAACGATTTTGCCAAATCCACGATTATCGAATTACGCGACACCATTTGGGCCATGAATTCCACCAAAATTTCGAATGAAGATTTGAAAGACCGGATCTACAATTTCTTGGAAAAAGCACAAGGTGCCAGCAACGATATAAAATTCAATGTTTCCATCACCGAAAAACTCACCGATTACAGCTTTTCTTCTTTGATGGGCATCAATGTGTACCGTGTATTACAAGAAGCGGTCAACAACGCCATTAAATATGCACAAGCGACCCAAATACGGGTCACCATCGATGAAACCGCTCATCAAATTGTTATTCGCATTCAAGACGATGGAATTGGCTTTGATCCCAACAACGTGGATTTGGGAAATGGTCTGCTCAACATGCGCAAACGAATGGAAGAAATTGACGGTCAACTGTCAATCGAATCGATACTAACTCAAGGCACCACGATTACCCTAACCTGTCCTAAAACTGAATGAGTATGCTCAAATTAGCCATTGTTGACGACAACGTTTTTTTAAAAAAAGCGATTCAAGAAAAAGTAAGTTTCTTTCCGGATACCAAAGTAAAATTCACGGCCGATAATGGGGCAGATTTATTGCTAAAACTTGAAGACAACCACAACATTGATGTCATCCTAATGGACATCGAAATGCCTGTTATGAATGGCATCGAAGCCACGCGAGAAGTAAAAAATCGCTATCCACACATTAAAATCATCATGCTCACGGTTTTCGACAACGATGAAAATATTTTCAATGCCATCAAAGCAGGCGCTGACGGTTATTTATTGAAAGAAGTAAACCCAAAAGACTTGCTCAACGCCATTGTAGAAACCATCTCGGGTGGCGCTGGCATGACGCCTTCTATCGCGATGAAAACGTTGCGTTTGCTCCGAAATCCACCCGAATTACAACAAAAGAAAAACCTACTGGATGTAAAATTGTCACAGCGGGAAATTGAAGTTTTGGAACAATTGAGCAAAGGATTAAAATACACCGTGATTGCAAAAAACCTCATCCTTTCGGTAGGAACGGTAAAAAAACACATCGAGAATATCTATACCAAACTGCAAGTGCACAACAAATTAGAAGCTATTCAGAAAGCGAAAGACAACAACATGATTGAATAACAAGTATCATTAGACATGAATTACAACAATAGAAAGTTTAGTCCAATTGAAAATTCAGAAAACGGAGAAACGAATGCCGAAACGATTTTTGAATACAAGCAGCATGGAAATGTTCTGACATCCGAATACAGTGGTGGAGAAATTGTCAGCGGACATTTAATTGGATTGGTTGACGAGAATGGAAACATCGAAATGCGCTATCATCAAGTAAATTCAAAAGGACAATTGATGACTGGAATTTGTTTCTCAAAGCCTGAAATTATGTCAAACGGTAAAATCAGACTGTACGAAGAATGGCAATGGACCTCTGGCGATAAATCCAATGGGAAATCAATTTTGGAGGAACGTTGAAAATCAAAAAACATAAAGGTTTAATAAGAAAGCAATTATCCATACAAATGCACGTGAACTTAAAAATATCCCAGTCGACTGAACTTAGTGAAGGTGCAAAAAAACAAGTGTTTGACTTGTGGAATTCCGAATACCCTGAAAAACTTTCGTACAATAATTTGGCTGAATTGGACAGTTACCTGCAAAATCTAGCTGAACCAAAACATTATATTTTGACCAATGACCACGACTTACTCGTAGGTTGGGCTTTCACCTTTGATCGAGCGAATGAAAAGTGGTTTGCCATCATTTTGTCAGAAAAAATAAAAGGAAAAGGTTTTGGACGAAAAATGCTGAACGAAATCAAAAGAAATGAATCCACCTTGAATGGTTGGGTAATAGACCATGATAACGACCAGAAAAAAAACGGACAACCCTACATTTCTCCCTTGAAATTCTATGAAAAATGTGGTTTTAACATTCTCTCTGAAATACGATTGGAATTGGACAAAATTTCAGCTGTTAAAATACATTGGACGAAGCAAAAAAAGTAAACCTTTTTTTTTAATAATGAGGCTTTAGGGGTAAGCCTGTGTTAGGCAATAATTCATACGCCTCCCCACAAGCTCCACGCTTTCAACGCTTGTTGCTCCAACATAGCTTGACCATTCAAAATCGTTGCGCCATTTTCGGCTGCTTTCTGGAGGAATTGAGTTTTCGCTGGATTGTAGATCAAATCCACCACCAAATGCTCGTTGGTCAAATATTCGAATGGAAAAACCGGGCAATCTTCTAGGTTGGGAAAAGTGCCGACGGGCGTACAATTCACTACCAATTTGCACGCACGAAGCATGTATTCATTGATGGCTTCATACCCAAATTCATTTTCGGCTTGTGGATGGCGCGAAACATATAAAACATCCAACCCAATTTTTTTCAGAACATAGGCAATGGCTTTGGAAGCGCCGCCTGTTCCCAAAATAAGCGCTTTCTCGTGCTGAAAAGTCAAAAAAGGCTTGATGGATTGATGAAAACCGAATGCATCCGTATTGTGACCAATCGTTTTTCCATTTTGGAAAACAATTGTATTCACGGCACCAATGGTTGCCGCTTCATCGGATAACGCATCCAGAAAAGGAATAACAGCTGTTTTATAAGGAATCGTCACACTCAATCCAGCAACGGACCCCGATTTTAAAATCGGGAGAATTGCTTCGATTTCGGCCAATTCAAAATTTTCGTAACGCGCATCGATCTTTTGCTCCGCGAAAAGCTGTGTGAAGAAATCTTTCGAAAAAGAATGTTGAAGGGTTTGACCAATCAGTCCGTAGGTTTTCATGCGAATTTTTTACCCGCTCTTTCCAACACCAATACCAAGGCTAAACCAAAAACCATACAAGCAATGGCCAAGGCTACTTGTGGATCTCCTTCAAAACCAATTGGCATAACATTGCTTGTCATCCAGTCCTCTTTTCCATCGGAATGAATCACCAACGGACTTAATCCAACATTCACTTTCCACGGCCAAACTTTGTACAATGAACCCAACATGAAACCAGTTAAAGTAGCAACCGTCAATTCTTTGAATTTAGCAAAAAGGAATTTTAGCAAACGAGCAAATGACAAAATCCCTACCAAACATCCCGACATAAAAAGCAAAATGATACCCAATTGTCGGTCTTGCAAGGCTACCAAAATAATGTGGTAACTGCCCATCAAAACCAAAATAAAGGAACCGGAAATTCCAGGTAAAATCATCGCACAAATGGCAATGCAGCCGCTAAGAAAAATGTACCAATTGGCATCCACGGAGGCAATGGTTTGTATCGAGGAAATATACAAAGCAGCAAGCGTTCCAAGTGCAAAGAAACTGATCACAGGAATCGACCAAGTCTTCACGGTTTTTCCAACGATTAACGTACTCGCTATAATCAATCCAAAGAAAAAGCTCCAAATCAATACGGGATGTTCCTCCAATAAATACAAAACCACTTTGGTCAAACTCAAAATACTGATGGCGATACCGGCAAAAAGAAACAAAAAGAAAGTTCCATTGATGTGTCTCCAAAATTCTTTGAATCCTTGTTTTTGCAAAATACGAATCGCACCCAAATTGATATTGTTGATACTGGAAATCAATTCTTCATAAATTCCAGTGATAAAAGCAATCGTTCCACCTGAAACACCCGGCACTACATCCGCAGCGCCCATGGCTAATCCTTTCAAAGTCAATAAGCCTTTTTGCGGCAAAGTTCTTTCGTTTTCCATCAATATAGTTCTAAATGAGTGTCAATTTGCGCAATCCAATTGAGAATTCCACCTTCCAAGACCAATAAATTTTCAAAACCCAACTCACATTCCATTAAATTGGCTGTTGCTTCGGCCCTGGCTCCCGATTTACACATAATTACGAGTGTTTTATTTTTCGGTATTTCCGAAAATCGAGCAAGAATTTCTCCCATTGGAAGATGTAAAGAAGGAATGTGACAAATGTCGTTTTCATATTGTTCACGTACGTCAACAACCAAAACGGTCGAATCGTTCTTTTGAAGGGCTTGCAATTCTTGCGGAGTGATCCAGCGCATTCTTTGATTTTTCTGCAAATATAAAGTTTAAAATCTACTTCACTTTGACAGACAAGGTCATTTTGAAAGTTGCTACCAATTCCTCGTGGGTATTGAAGGCTTCAATCAGCAATTCTTGGTTGACTCGTTCGCCTGTTTTGGATGATTCTTTCAAACAATCCGAAACAATTTTACCTTGCTTGCAAACGAAAAACACATCCGTTTCAGCTCGTTTTAAAAACTGACCTTCTACGGCTTTAAATGCCAGCGACATTTTCAAGTTTTGCGCACGGGAAATATAAAAAGCATGCAATCCTGCTGCGGTATCTGCACCCACCGCCAAAGCACCAAAATACATTGATTTCAAATGGTTTTTCGTTCGCCAGCGTAACTTGATTTTCATGCGAACCTCTTCTTCTGAAAGAAAAATCAATTTTGGTTTCGTATACCCCAATATAGGAATGTACAATTTCCCTAAAAGAAACAATTCCCATTTGATTTTCCGAAACATTTTTGCTTCCATGGTTTTATTTTTCAGCGATCGCCGTTTCATATTCTGTGCGAAGTTGTGCAACGATTTCGCCCATTTTCCGGACACTTTTCACGTGTTCTATGCTCGGACCAGCACACCAAACGGTTTTATAGGTGGAACCAAAAGCGGCTTTTTGCAAGGATTTCATTCCTTTCAAGAAAGTAAACGCTTTGATCCATTTTTTTACACGTTTGTTTTTGTTCAGAAAACGTTCCAACCAATTTTGCTCCGTACCAATTTGCTCCACATACGGTGTTTTTATCACCGAGCAGGGCGTTCCGGATAATTTAGTCGTCATCACGATATCCTTTGCACCATATTCAATGCAAGCTTGTTTGTATTCAGGTGAAACAGGTGCTTCTTCCGAGGCAATGAAAATACTGCCCATGGAAAGTCCGTCTGCGCCCAATGCCAATGCTTCCGCAATCCCTTTTCCAGTACCAACACCACCAGCGGATAAAACAGGGATTTTGCAATTGGCTTTCAACAAAGGAATAAGTTCTTTCATTGGTGTATTTCCGGCGTGCCCACCCGCTTCTTTGTTCACGGCAATCAACCCATCCGCACCCAATGCTTCCACTTTCTGGGCATATTTCAAATCCGTAACGTCGCAAAATACTTTGGTACCTGCGGCATGCGCTTGACGAATCGTTTCTTCGGGTGAACCCAAGGAAGTGATGATGAAAGCGACTTTTTCTTCGCAAATCACTTTCAATTGTTCTTTGTAAAGAAAATTGGATTGGTTGACAATTAAATTGATGCCAAACGGTCCTTTCACTTCAGCTTGAATGAACCGAATTTTCTCTCTCAATTCATCTACGGTTCGGTAGTTCAAGGCTGGAATTGCCGCGGTTACTCCTGCTTTTATTGCTTCAATGACCATTTTATCATTCGAAACTAAAAACATGGGCGCGACTATAATTGGAAAGTCAATGTTCAACATTTCACAAAGTGCAGGCTTACTCATGCGTCAAAATTTATTATGTAAACATAATAAATTTTAATCTAAAACCCTCATTTATTCACTATTTTTAAGGCTTCCCATTTTGAATTATCGCGCTATAAAATCAAGGGGAAAAGAAAAGTAGAAATGAAACTTGTCCAATCGAGAACCATTTTAATAGAATCCTTATTTTTGCCACATGAAGAAATTGAAAATTTGGCTGGAGGCATTTCGATTGAGAACCCTTCCTCTTTCGCTTTCGGGCATTATTTTGGGTTCTTTTATTGCTTTTCACGACGGACATTGGAACACGGGCATTTTTATTTTCAGTTTGATTACCACCCTCTTTTTCCAAATCCTTTCCAACTTATCCAATGATCTGGGCGACCATTTGAAAGGTACGGACAATGAAAACCGTGTAGGTCCGATTCGGGCCACTCAATCCGGTGCAATTAGTGCAAAAGAAATGACCAATGCCGTTCGACTTTTTGCCATATTCAGTTTGCTTTCAGCTGGAACACTCATTTATTTTTCCTCGACAATTTTAAGTACACAAGCGATTTGGGTGTATGTGTTCCTGGGCGTGGCGAGCGTTTTAGCGGCGTTGCTTTATACTTTGGGAAAACGAGCGTATGGTTACAACGGTTTGGGCGATTTATTCGTATTCATTTTCTTTGGTTTGGTAAGCGTAATGGGCGTTTATGGTTTGTACACGTCACAGTTTTCTTGGCATGTGCTGCCTGCTGCTTGCGGAATTGGTTTTTTATCGATGGCCGTTTTAAATTTGAACAATTTGCGCGATCATGAAAACGACAAACTCGCGAATAAACGAACCGTCATTGTGAAATTGGGGTTCGAAACAGGTAAAATCTATCATTCCTTTTTGATCATTGGCGCTTGTTTTAGCTTTGCGTATTTTACCATTCAAATGGGAAGCTACACGCCTTTGATGCTGCTTTTAACTGTTCCTTTGATTTTTCACTTGAAACGAGTTTTGGATACAAAGAATCCACGTGATTTGGACCCTGAACTAAAGAAAGTTGCGTTGAACACTTTCTTCATCGCTGTTTTAGCAAGTATTTTGATGAATCTTTAAGGCATGCAAATTTCTTTCGAGCAGCGCATTTTCCATTTTAAAAATCCCAGTGGGACTTCTCGCGGTGTTTTGACAGAAAAAAATGCTTGGTTTCTCCATTTGGAAATGGATGGTAAACTGGGTCTGGGCGAATGCAGCATTATTCCTGGCTTATCGCCTGATTTCGTTTCTAAAGAACAATACGAAGCAAAACTAACCGAGTTGTGCAGCCTCGTTCAATCCATGGATTGGAAGAAATACGCGTTGCTTCAAGAATTTGAATTGCTCGAAAAAGTAAAAAGTGAAACGGCCATTTATTCCCTTCTCGCAACCTTTCCTTCCATCCTATTTGGGTTTGAAATGGCTTTGCTGAATTGGCAGAGTGGTGACTTACAACGTTTTTTTACGAACGCTTTTTCTCGCGGCGAATCGAAAATACCTATCAACGGCTTGATTTGGATGGGAACACCCGATTTCATGCACGAGCAAATGACCGAAAAAGTCAACCAAGGTTTCAATTGCATCAAGATGAAAGTGGGTGCCATTGATTTCGAAAAAGAAATGGAATTGCTGACCGAATTGCGCGCACAATTCTCTGCCGATGAAATGATTTTGCGGGTCGATGCCAACGGTGCATTTACAGCCGAAGATGCTCATGATAAATTGAAACGACTCCATGCGTTGGGTATTCATTCGATTGAACAACCCATTGCGCCAGGACAAATTGAACTGATGGCTGAATTGTGTGAAGAAAATCCATTGCCCATTGCACTCGACGAAGAGTTAATTGGTATTTCCAGCGCTGAGGAGAAAACAGCTCTTTTGAGTAAAATTCAACCGCCCTACATCATCTTAAAACCAAGCTTACACGGCGGAATTCTTTCTTGTTTAGAATGGATTACAATAGCGGAATCATTAAAAATCGATTGGTGGATGACTTCCGCACTCGAATCCAATGTGGGACTGAATTGCATCGCTCAATTTACGGCACAATTCCCAATCAACAAACACCATGGACTAGGAACCGGCAGTTTGTACACTGACAACATTGAAAGTCAGTTAAGGGTAAAAAACGGATTTCTTTCGTTTCAAAAAAATTAGTGTAGTACCACCACTTTTTTCGTCAAACTCAACTGACCATTCGCTTGAATTATTTGCAAGAAATAAGTCCCATTGGCCAATTTATTCGTTGAAACCGAGTATTCGTTCGTTACCGCTGAAATCGTTGAAGACTGAATCATTTTTCCGCTGATATCCATGAATTGAAGCGTTGCACCCGTCAATAACTCGCTAGAACTGATCAAAAACTCGTCCTTCGCCGGATTTGGAAAAATATTGAATTGCAATTGTTTTTCTTCCAGGCCAGCATCGTTGATTTTGGCACTCACTGTAAAATCATCAAAGTAAAAACCATCAAAGTTCACACCTGCATCTGATTTCAGTACAAAACGCATCAAAATCGTCTCTCCTAAATAATCCGAAAGGGAAATTTCTTCTCGGACCCAGTCTTGGTTGCCTTCATAAACCGGTTGACCATTCGGTTGAACGGAACCACTTCCACTCGTTCCTTCAACGGTATACAAACCGCATTGTCCAATCCAAGAGGCACCATTGTCTGTAGACACTTGGAATTGGCAATAATCATAATCTGCTTCAATAGACCATTTCGCGAAATAACTCACGGATGCATCTTCCATTCCAACCAAGGAAATGGCTGTTCCATATTGATATGTTTTGTTGGCATTGTTGGCGTAATTAATAGCAGAACTGCCACTTTCAGAATCGCTGTAGGCTTTACTTGGAGAATGAACCGTGTGGGATTCGCTCGTCCAATTCCCTGTCCACAAGCCAGAAGTTGAAGCATCATCAAAAACGATGATGGGTAATGTTCCGAAAATTTTGACAATCGTATCCCGTTTCGTCCAAGTTGGGTAGACGGTTTCTAGAACATATTTTATCGTATCTCCATATTGAATTCCACTTGTCAACGCATACGAGAAAGTTCCTTGTACAGGAGTGATTTTCGCTAAATCATATGCAATGGGTGCACCAATGGAAACAATGTTTTGCAATGGTTGTATTTGTACAATCACATCTCCAGAATCCAAACCAACTCGTTCCGCCTCGTGATTAAAAGTACCCATGGCATTCGTTATTCGGATTGGGTCCAAATCCGTTACAATTAAATAACGATGAGCCAAATGAGCCAAAATCAAGTTCGGAAACAACATATTTTTACTGTTGAATTCTATTTTGTTCATCGGTGGCCAAAATCCATCGCCTCCATTTCCAATTTCGGGCGTCATGGCCATAATTTTGGGTTTTACGGACAAATCGACTTTGTACATATAATCATCCGAATCCCCAGAAGCGGGATACAAGCTGGAAGATTTCATGTTCGTGTAACCATTGTATTGAACCATGTAGCCCGTAAAACGATTGAAGTAATCATGATCCTCAGCAAATTCATTTGTCGTGGTTCCAATTGGAAACAAAATATCATCCGCATAGGTATGTGCGTTGAAGGCCAATTTGAATTCGTGATTTTCACAAAACCATTTCATTGCTTGGGTTTCTGGTTCCGAAAATGGTCCTGTTCCAGGATACGTGTCGTTGTTCACATTGGGCGAAGTTCCGGTTGTTCCCCATCCGTAAGAATAATTTCGATTCAGATCGACCCCTTTGTTGCTGGTACCAATGTTTCTTCTGTTTTTTCGGTGCATACCACCTCCATTTGGGTTGGTGCTTTCGTTGTACAAATAGCCATCAGGATTTAAGCAAGGCACAAAATACAATTCACTGTTTTTGACCAAATGTTGAATTTCCTCTGAACCAGCATAATTTTCTAGCAAATACCACATGTAATAAATTACTGCACTCATGGAATTTGGTTCGCGCGCGTGGTGCACGGCTGTGTACAAAACTTCTTTTTCTCCACTTTCATTTACCGATGGATTATCAGAAATTCGCACCCAATAAATCGGTCGATGTTCAATGGTATGAAACGTATCAATCGCTGTTCGAAATGAAATGAGGTTGGGATACAACTGTTGCATCAAATCCAAATTATCTAACATTTCTTGGTACGTATAGTAACCAGCATACGAACCCAATTGAAAATTAGTCGGTGTAATTGGATCAAAATTTCCTCCAAAATTATTCGTTGGACAACCTACATTTTTCAGATTTAAATCGACTCCTTTGTTTTGATCAACATAGAATTGCTGAACGTCCGCAATCAAAATTTCATAGTGAAAACCATTGTCTCTTATCACGTCAATCTCTTCTTTCGAAAAATCTGAAATGAAAAAATAACCAGGCTTATGCGAACCATGATCTACCGCCAATCCTAAATCAGACAAGGTATTCAGCCCTTCCATATCGGTGTAAATTTTTACTCTTGAGTAATCCTGTGCGTTCAACTGATTTCCTAAAATCAGGATAAAAAACAATCCTAAAAACAATTTCATATGAGAACCAAACTTTTTATATTGGTATAAAAATAAACTAATCTACCGTAGTTGGAAAATATTTTCACAGGTCAGCATGAAATCGTTAAAACTACAATCCCCAAGAATTGTTAATGTCGGCTGGAAATTGGGGGGAATGATTAATTTTAATTTTTAAATTTTAACAGAAATGGAAAATCGGAAAGTTACGTTTGGAAGAATTTTTTGGCCTAGCCTTGTTGCTGCATTAATTGTTTCCGTATTGGGTGTCCTCATTTGGATTATTTCCATCAGTGGATTAATTGCCTCTTTTGGTGATTTCGGTAAAGGTGAACCCATGGATGTTAAAGACAAGACGATTCTTCACATGACACTTTCAGGCAATATCGGAGAGAAATCGAGTAAAAAGTTGAACCCGGGAACTTTTCAAATTTCAAACAATTTAGGCGTTTCTGATATCATTGAGGGACTCAAAATTGCTGCCAACGACGAAAATGTAAAAGGCCTTTTTATCGAAATTGATGGGTTAAATTGTGGCTTTTCTTCGGCAAAAGAAATTCGAAATGCGATTGACGCATTTGAAAAATCAGGAAAATTTGCTGTGGCATACAACAGCGGAGAGGTAATCACGCAGAAAGAATATTACATTTCAAGCGCTGCTAATGAAGTATACGGTTTTCCAACGAGCAACATGGAATTTATGGGCTTGGCAGGTGAACTATCTTTTTTCAAAGGAACATTGGAAAAACTAGAAGTGGAAATGCAAGTAGTACGTGGAAAAAACAACGACTTCAAAAGTGCCGTGGAACCTTTTTTCTTGGACAAAATGAGTGATTCCAGTCGATTGCAAACACAACGATACTTGACTTCTTTGTGGGGAACAGTAAAAAAAGACATTCAATCTTCCCGCAAGGTTTCCACCTTGAAAATGGATGAAATTGCGGATAATTTACTGATACGAAATGCTTCAGATGCAGTGAAATACCAATTGATGGACGGTGTGAAATACCGAGATGAAGTCATGGAATTGATTGCAAAAAAAGTAGGCGAAAAAGAAGACAATGAATTGAATCTGTTGGCTTTTGAAAAATACGCTACGAAAAACGTATTGCAAGATCAAATATTGATGCAAAGCAACGCTCCCAATGTAGCCGTTATTCTCGCAGAAGGGGACATTTCCGTCGATGGAGACGGTTTGACGCCAAAAGACATCTGCAAACAATTTCGCGAAGCGAGACGCAATGAATCCATCAAGACCATAGTCTTTCGGGTAAACAGCCCAGGTGGAAGTGCCTTAGCGAGCGACGAAATTTGGCGTGAAGTGGAATTGACCAACAAAACGAAAAAAGTCATTGTATCCATGGGAGACGTGGCGGCTTCGGGCGGTTACTATATTTCAGCTCCTGCCATGCGGATTTTTGCCGAACCATCTACGATTACAGGTTCAATCGGTGTTTTTGGGGTGATTCCTTACACAGGGAAAATGTTGCAAAACAAATTGGGCATATCGTTCGATTATGTGTCAACCAACAAACACCAAGCGCTTTCTACCAATCGCAAAATGACACCTGAAGAATTGGTAGCGGTTCAAGAAGAAGTGGACAATATCTACGATGACTTCCTTTCTCGCGTAGCCATCGGCAGAAGAATGACCAAAGATGAAGTCAACAAAATTGCAAGAGGTCGCGTTTGGACAGGTGAAGATGCGGTAAAAATAGGGTTGGTAGATGAATTAGGTGGCATCCATGAAGCCATTGCTTTTGCAGCAAAACAAGCGGGCATTTCTACCAAAGACACCAAAGTACTGTATTATCCATTGATGAAAGAAGACAAATGGGCGTTTGTTGCTGAGTTATTGGAAGAGAACGAAGGGGAAATGAAAATGGAAAATCAAAAAATTCCTGCCGTTTTGTTGGACAACTACAATCAATGGAAGAAAGTTGAGCATTTTACAGGAATTCAAATGCGTTTGCCTTTCGAATTGGTGATTCGTTAATCAATTCTATGTAGCTGTAATGCTAGCTTGTTCCGCTCTATTTGGAAATTTCCGAAGGTCGCATTGACCATTTTTACGGGTTGATCAGAGCACATTTTCAGGTATTCAATCTTCTTCACGACAATAGTAAGATTTCCTTTTTCTGAAACCTCATAGTTCCCATAAACATGGGTTCTGCATTCGTTGCCACAAAATCCTTGGTTGTACGATTCGTAGGATCCGTCAAGATTAAAAACAACGAAATAACCAAAAGGATTCTCTTCAATAGGGCTTAGGACGATTTCATTTTTTTGAAGCAAAGCAGCATAACCTGCATCCCCCAAAATAACGTTGCAACACCATTTTTGGGCGGTTAAATCATTGATTAAATTGTCTCGATTCCCTTCACTTTGTGTAAATCCACCAAAAGAAAAGAGCAAGGGTAAAAAACAGATCAATAGCTTTTTCATAACGTCGTTTCTTATCCGTACAATCAAAGAGGTCAAACGTTCATTCAGGAAGAAGTCTTCGAATCCAAACTTAATTACAAGACAAATTTAAAACCAACGATGAATCGATGGTAAGCGAAACGATTGATTTCTGAGGAAAAGTGAACATCACCATCCGGAAATTTCTCCGCAGTTTCCAATCGGATTCGCATGGGTGTATAACCGTATCCGAAATGCAGAAAAGCCCGTTTCCATTTTTGTAATCCAACATCCACAGAAGGCTGGAAATAAATGGATGATAAAATTCGGGGGGCAAAACTTACTATCGTAATAAAGTTTTCGGCGTTACTTCTGTATCCGTATGTATTTTTCCGCAAAGTACCATTGAGCAATCCGATTTCCAAATTGGGTTTCAGGTTGACTTTTTTAAGTTGGAATAAATAACCTATTTCAGCTGTAAATGTGTAATCAAAAGTAAAAGTGCTGTCTCGGTTGATAGACTTTTCATTGGTGTAGATATACGAGTTGGGATAGGTTTTTTCCAAATCTGCATAATACTCATCTAAAACCAAATCAAGATACGATAGGGCGACTTTTAAGCCCAAAGTTAATTTAGATGGAAAACGGTAACCCGCTCCAATTTTCATCATTCCAACAAAGCCAAGGTTGGACATAAGAGGATTGAAATGTTTATTATTTTGAGGCTTCGGAATAAAATTTGGCATGACCAGCGACGTGGATACATCAAAAAATACTTTACCTTTTTCCCCCTGACCAAAAGAAAAAAATGTCAGAAAAGAAATCATGAATACAATTCTCATCTTCCTGAATTTAATATAAATCGACTTCCACTGAATCATAGTAGAAATTTTGTGGAGAGGTCATCTTGACATAAAATTTTCTAGTTCCTAAAACCGTTGGTTTTTCTTTCAACAAGAGAAAACGATCGAAGTAAAATGGGCCATCGTTGTAGTAAGTTATATTTTGAAAATCAGACGAAGAAAATTCATCCAAATTTTTGACATTAAAATAATCATTGTTGTAAATCCCAAAAAGAGAATTCAAGGTGTCCCCGGCCAAAAGAGAAGCATTAAAATCTACATTACTCGTAATGACAAAAGATTGAATGGGTGTACTATTTTGCATCGCCAACCGGTTGTCTACATAGTTTGATGTGGTGATGACTTTCTGAAGATTCAGCCTCGTCAACATACAATAAACGCTGGAATTTATAGATGCACTTGAGCTCTGTGCTGGATATTTCTCTTCGGAACTTCCGTTTTCTAACTGGATGGACACAAAAGAATATTTTGGATTTTCCTTTTGTTTCTTGCAAGAAACTACTCCTAGAATAATTAGAAAAATCAAAGTGGTTAGTGGCAACTTCATACGCATTCATTAAAATAATACTGCAAATTATGCCATTTTCACCAAACAGCCAACTTTTAATATTAAGTCATTATTAAATTCTACTTTGATACGTATACAAATCAAAATAGCGCCCTTTCAATGCAATCAATTCATCATGCTTGCCTGTTTCAACAATATTTCCATTCTCTATTACTAAAATTTGATCGGCTTTTTGAATCGTACTCAAACGGTGAGCAATCACAAAAGTGGTTCTATCTTTCATCAAAATACCCAAACTTTTTTGGATGAACGCTTCACTTTCATTGTCCAAATTCGAAGTAGCTTCGTCCAATAAAATGACTTTTGGATTGGCCAACAAAGCTCGCGCAATCGTAATTCGTTGCCGTTGACCTCCCGAAAGTTTCACACCACGTTCACCAATTACCGTATCCAAACCTTCGTCGAATCGATCGGTAAATTCATTCACATACGCTCCTTCCACTGCCGCCATTAACTCTTCTTCGGTAGCATTTGGTCTTGGAAATAGAATGTTTTCTCGGATGGTTCCTTCGTACAAGAAATCATCTTGCAACACTACACCTAAGTATTTTCGGTACGAATTCAAATCCACTTTGGAAAGATCGACACCATCTAGCGTCACCGTTCCTGAATTCGGTGTTAAAAAAGTAGCAGCCAATCCGGCGATGGTTGATTTTCCTGAACCCGAAGATCCCACCAAGGCGGTTACGGTTCCAGCTGGTGCTTGGAAAGAAATATTGTGCAAGACTTCTTTGCTTTCTTCGTAGGCAAAACTCACATCATTGAATTCGATATTGCCGGTAATTTCAGCCAATTGAATGGTGCGAATGGTGGTATCGTTTTCTTCTTTCATTTGCATCAATTCTTGCGTACGGTCCAATCCCGCCATGGCTTCCGTCAACTGACTTCCAATGTTGCTCATTTGAACAATGGGAGCAATCATGAAACCAAGCAACAAGGTAAATTGCAAGAAATCACCAGAAGTCATGGTATTTCCAATCATGAAATAACCACCAATCCCCATAATTCCGGCAGAAGCAATTCCCAACAATAATGTGGCAGAACTGGACATCGCTGCAGTCGCTGTCAAACTTTTCTTCACGTTTAGAAATAATTTCTCCACGCCCAATTCAAACGAAGTATTTTCCTGCTCTTCTGCATTAAAGGCTTTGATAACGCGCACGCCATTCAAGGTTTCCGTCAAGCGACCTGTTACTTCCGCATTGATTTTTCCTCTATCTCTGAAGATTGGACGAATGTAACTAAAGGCTTTGAGTGCAATAAAGGCGAAAATGGCCACCGGCACCAAGACGAAAAAGGTCATCCAGGCGTTGATTCGAATCAACATTACCAAAGCAACAATGGCAGTAAACGTTCCACCCACCAATTGCACCAAACCGGTACCAACAATGTTGCGAACGCCTTCTACATCCGACATAACGCGTGAAACGAGCGCTCCGGATTTGTTATCGTCAAAGAAGCGAATGGGAAGCGATAATAATTTTCGTTGAACTTGCGTTCGAAGAATGGAGATCAATCGCTGCGCTTCAACGCTCAACAATCGCGTCAAGGAAAAAGACGATACGGCTTGAACAATAATCGCTGCCAAAACAACGAGTACGATGGTAATCAAGAAACTCATGTTTTTATTCGGAACGGCATCATCCAACAAAGCTTTGCTGGCAAATGGCAATACCAAACCTGACAAACTGCGCACAACGATTAAGAACAATCCCAGTCCAACAATTTTCTTTCTTGGCCAAATGTATTCCTTAAACGCCCACTTAAAAGAAACGTCCGTTTTTCTTTTGGCTTTTTTGTCTTTTTTGCTGTCTTGATTTTTGCTCATGCCGTTTCATTGACCAATATTGCGCCAAAGTAACGAAAGTGACAAATCGGCAGGGAAATTATTCTACCGTAATGAAAAATGTGTTTTTCTTACGCGAAATTCCTTCTGAATCTGTGTAGACCAAATCATTGATTTCAATTTTATCTCCCGCCTGTAAAGTAGCAATCATTTCTATTTGCTCCGGTGTAAAATTGGCACCTTTTGTTGCTTCAAATGCTTTCTTCACCGCTCCATTTTCGCCAAGGATTGTCATCTTGAACCCGGCAATGAATTCGTCTTCAATGAACGAATCATAAGAAACAAGTGTAAACGTTGGAGTTTCCAATAATTGCACCACTGAAGCAGTTGTAGACGTTAGATTTCCGAATTGTACTTGAGACTCTGCTATCCGTTTCACAGGAAAAACTTCCGATTTGATTAAAACATTGTTTTCGTAAATGTCCAGTTTATTTTCTTTTACAAATAATACTTTGTAATTGAACTGTCCTCCACCTGCCTTTTCCAAAATTGTTTCGCCTACGCGAACTTCATAGGATTTGTCTTCGGCCATATTATTCAGATAAAGTCGATTCATTTTACCAGAATAGAGATATTTCGCATTGGTTTCAGAAATACTCATGTTGGTAAGTTCTACTTGAGCATTTACATTCATTCCTAAAATGAAAGTTGTTAGGATAAGAAAAAAGGACGTTTTCATAATTTGTATTTTTGGGTTAGTATTATATCAAATATAACCAATTGATTTCAAATCGTTACAGAAGATGATTAAACGAAGACATTTCCAACTTATTCAATCCAATCTTACAGTTTTCTGAATTTCGAGTTGCTCAACAATGCTTTGTTTTCATCCAAGAAGGAAACAATGTACAAACCTGCATTCAACTGACTAATATTTAGTTGATGAGTGTATTCGCTTGATACAACAATTTTTCCATCCAAGGTTTGAATTCTAATATATTTCAATTGCTCGTTGTCCCCTTCAAAATTCAAAACTTCATTGGCAGGGTTGGGGTAAATGACAATGTTTGTTATCTTATTAATGGATGCAACATTTGCAGTTGGATTATTTAACGCTAAAATTTCTGTTTCACTTAAAGCTCGGTCGTATAAAAATATATCGTCAATATCGCCGTTGAAGTGTCTATCTGTTTGAGTGAAATAAGGTGACCAGCCAATGTAAGTGTCTTCAACAGAAAGTACTATGTTGTTCATTCCTGTTACCATATTATTGAAAACACCATTGATGTACATTTTTACAGAATTATTGTTCGATCCGTTAAAAGTGTAGACCATGACAACGTGTTGATAGCCATTATTTATATCAACGGGAGCCAGCGATCGACAAATACTATATGAACTGCCGTTGTAACTCGCAAAACCTAAATAACCTGCATATCCATTTCCAGGTCCATCAATGTAAAATTCTGAACCGGACACATAGGTACGATTCGTGAAAATTGATTGTGTAAAGCCCGTTGGAAAGGCTGTTTGACGAATCCATGCGGAAATTGTAAAACTCGTATTATATCGATACAAAGCTGGATCTGCTGGAATTACAATTTGATCATTAATTCCATCAAAATTGTAAGCGCTATTGGCAATTCCATATCTATCTGTTGTAAGGGTTGCCCCTGAAACAATTCCATTGTTATTATTAGGACTATCGTCATTCGCGTTCCCTGTGAAAGTCCAGGAACCGATTAACCCTGCGCTTGGCACTTGGGAATAAGAAAACGTAAAAATACTTGTCGAAAAAATAAATAGGGCTAGTTTCATTATAATCTTGTAAATGGTTAGACAACAAAAATACATTTTTCTACAAGAAATACATTTTTTTTTACTAAAAACTTCAAAAATCTAATTTCCAGACAAATAGTCACACATCAAACCGCATATATTCGATTGCACTCCCTCATAAAATCCTCCTTAATGAAACGTATCAGACTCTTCTCAAATTTCTAGATGTTGCTTTAAAAAAGAAAGACTTTGCCCCATATCCTTCCCTAACATTTTTTGAAAAATTCCTTTAAATAGACTCATGGGAAATTTTGTTGGTCCGCGAAAATCCCATGAAACTTGGGTTTTATTATCGCCTAAATCATCCAAAACGAATTTTGATACGGCGGTATTTTTCATCGGTCTTTCGAAACGAATGACATACTCTATTCGCTCGTTTTCAATCAAATCTGTAATTTCCTGAGCGCCTGCTCCAACACTTTTGTCTTTGCTGTCCCACGCCGTTATAAATCCAATCGTCCCATCTTCACCGGTGTTGACCGTTTTCCGGTTAGGATCCTTCTGATTCCAAACACTGAAATGATTTTGGTTGGTGGCATATTTTAAAAAAGAGTAAACCTCTTGCACCGGCAAGTTGATCACAATTGATTTTTCGACAAGTAGGTCCTTCGCCATATCTCAAAAGATTTTATAATGACGAATGTAGAAAAAAACAAGTACATCCTCATGCTATTTCAAATTAAAAAATCAATAAGAAACTCTTACCTCAATTTTCTAAAAACGGCAACAGGGAACCACCCCATTCCACTACCGTGTAGCCTTTTCTCGTTTTTTTAAGAGCAGAAATATCCTGCGTCGGAAAATCGATTTTTCTGTTTAAAGGTTGCACCACCATCATAACGCGAATGATTGTTTCAGGCTTTGGATCGATGGATAGTTTCGCTAATTCTTCGTATGCTGTGCTGGAAAAATGAATCAAATTGTAGGGATTTTCATTCAACTTGGGCAACCAGAATAGAATAAATTCATTGGCTTCTCTTCGATTCAAACCCAATTCATCCAGCGTGGTTTCTAGAAATGAAATTGTCTCGTCTTTCGAAACGACGGTTCCGTTTCTTGGAACAATAGGTTCCGTTGGTTCTCCTTCCCAAAAAAGAGAATAATATTCCATTCCTTTTTCATCGTGCAAGGTTCCATCTGGTTCGGCTTTAACTTTCCAACCAGTTGACGGATAAATTGGATAGGTATAGGTCAATTTTCCTTTGTAGGCAAGTTGAACGGAAATGTCGGTGGTGGTTTCTGGATAGAAATAGAGAATGGGTTTTAGCAATTGAATTTGTTGAGATTCCATCCGAACCATTTTGAAATCGACAGTTTGGGAGCTTTGTATCTTAATTCCTCGCAGCATATGAGGCTCGTACCCGGCACCATTTACTTCCATGTCGTAAGTTCCATCCGGAATATTTTTCAAAAGAAAATTTCCATCCAAATCTGTGAGGGCGCCCATTTTAATATGGTTTTCTTGAATGAGTAGTACTTTGAAACCAAAAATAGGTTCTCCAGAATTTTTATCTACAACGGTTCCCTTCACTATGTTTGAACCAAGTCCATTTTCAATAATCTGTGGTTTCGGTAGTTGGTCATTATTTTCTGTTATTTCCTTCGAATTGGAACAACTGAATAGGAGAAGAATAAACAAATAGAGAATCGATAAACTGCGCATACTTTTCAATTTAACCTTGAGATGCGAAAGTTACGTCAATTGCATAAAATTTTAAACGATTTCAAATAGAATTTACAAAACATCGCGCAATTCTGCTTGTCGTTCAAAAACACTTTTCGCAAATGGACACAAAGGAATAATACTGATCTTTTTTTCGCGGGCAAAATCTACCGCAGCGAGCACCATTTTTTTGCCAGCACCCGTACCGCGTAATTTGTCATTCACTTCTGTATGGTCAATGATGATTCGATCTTCGCCCGACCAAACGTAGGTCATTTTGGCTCGTACTTCGCCATCATTTCCGATGAAAAACATCCCTTTTCCATCGCTTTCTTTGTGTTGAATTTCCATAATGCTTTCAATTTATTCTAACTTTTCTCATTCCGAATACGTTGGCAGATTAAAAGAAACTTGACCACCCAATTCGTTCGAATGGTCAAGTTTAATTCTATTTTATTGTTTTGCCAATTGAATTTCAGCTAACAATTTCACGTCTTCACCGACCAAAAGTCCACCTGTTTCCAACGCTGCATTCCATGTTAAACCAAAATCCTTGCGGTTGATTTTTCCTTCGATAGCCAATCCAGATTTGATATTTCCCCAAGGATCTTTCATTTCGCCACTGTATTCGATGTCCAAAACAACTGGTTTTGTAACGTCTTTGATGGTTAAATCACCGGTTACTTTGTAATTATTGCTTCCATTTTCTTCAATCTTTGTAGAAACAAAGTTCATTTTTGGATACACTTCCGCATCAAAAAAGTCACCGCTTTTCAAGTGATTGTCGCGTTCTGAATTGTTCGTATCAATTGAACTGATCGCTGCAGAAAATGCGATGTTGGACGTTGCGAAATTTCCGTCTTCGTTTTCAACTGAAACTTCTACTTCATTGAATTTTCCGGATACATTGGTAAACATCATGTGTTTTACTTTGAAACCAATTTCTGAGTGTGTCGGGTCGAATGCCCAGTTTGTTTTTGCCATGTTACTTTTTATTATTGTTGTTATTTCTATTTACTAATTACACGTTCATGGGAACTTCCATCAAAAGAATTTCCGCTTTGTCACTTTTAGCTTCGAGTTGAAGACTGTCGATATCCCAGATTCCAAATCCATCTCGGCTGTTTATTTCTTGACCGTTGATGGTAAAATCTCCGCTGAGAACGAAGGCATACACGCCGTTGGTTTTGTCATTTAATTCGTAGGTCACCGATTTGTTTTTATCGAATTTCCCCAGGTGGAACCAAGCATTTTGGTGAATCCATACGCCTGCATCACTTTCATTCGGAGAAAGAATTTGTTGCAATTGATTCACTCTGTCTTCCTCTTTCAAGGTAATTTGATCGTAGCGCGGAGTGACATTTCGTTTGTCGGGGAACAACCAAATTTGCAAGAATTTTACTTTTTGATCTTTGTTTTTGTTGAATTCGCTGTGTGTGATTCCGGTTCCGGCACTCATCACTTGAATATCACCGTTTCGAATAACGGTGACATTTCCCATACTGTCTTGGTGCTCCAAATCACCTTCCAACGGAATGCTGATGATTTCCATGTTGTCATGCGGGTGTTTTCCAAAACCCATTCCTTCGTTTACGATATCGTCGTTTAAAACCCGCAACACACCAAAGTGCATTCGTTCGGGGTTGTGGTAATTCGCAAAACTGAAGGTGTGGTGAGAATTCAACCAACCGTGATTGGCCACTCCTCTTGTATTCGCTTTGTGCAAAATTGAATTTTCCATCTGTTTTGAATTTGTGTTGGGGATGTGATTGAACCCAACAGTTTCTAATTCCTTTAATTCATCAATTTCGTTTTGGATTACATTCCCGAGTGCTCCTGCAGAGACAAACATGGCTGATCCCAAAAATCCTTTTCTTAAAAAATCCTTTCTATCCATTTTGGTTTGTTTGAACGATTTGATGAAACAAAGGTAGGTCTGTCTCAAGGTCAAATCCATTGACCTAGGACAAGAAAAATAAGAAAAGAGGCATTGAATTCCGATTTTCAATCTAAAGTTGAAATTGAAATTTGGAAATTTGGGAATTCGGGAATTCGGGAATTTACGAACAAGCGGCTGTAGTCTTGGATTCCTATTGTGAATCTTTATACAAAGATATCTGCAAATTCGGCAGATTATTTTGGAAACAAAAAATTTATCTAAAATTTAACTGCTTATTTTCAGTAATTTAAATGAATACATGCTTGAGAATTTGCGAATTCACAAATTTGGGAATTGCCTATTCTCATCTTGAAATCTTAAACTCAATTTTTTGTTACTTTTCTTAAATTAAAATCCTTGAAACTGAATATTTCACCTATTTTTACCCAACTTCCTTTTCCGCAAACGGCTCAAAAACTCGGGTGTCATACCCAAATAGGAAGCAATCAAATGTTGGGGAATTCTTTGCGGCAAGGCGGGATATTTAGAAAGGAAAATGTCGTAACGTTCTTCTGCTGTCAAGGCAATATTGCCAAACAACCGTTCTTGATACGCATACAAATGGCGCTGGATGATCAAACGAAACATTTTTTCCAACGCTGGATGCTTTTGGAGTAGTTCCTCTTTTGCATCGTGCGTGATGAATAACATTTCTGTGTCTTCCATCGTTTCTATGTACATTTTGCTTGGTATCAATTCCTGAAAACTCACCACATCGCCTACCCACCAATTTTCCGTGGCAAAGGACAGAACCACTTCCAATCCTTCTTGATTGATAAAATACGATTTTACACAACCTTTGATAATAAACGCCTCCAGATTACAAATCTCTCCCGCCCGCAATAAAACGGTTTTGCGGGGAACTTTTTCCGTTTTATAATAGCTGACAACCTCCTCCAACTCAGTTTCAGAGAGGTCCAAACATTTGCGGATATAGTTTTTTAATTCTTCCTTCATGGCTGCTGCTTTGCAAAGAATTTGTGCTGCTTCTCAAAGGTAGAAAGATTTGTTGTTTTATAGGGGAAGGGTATTTAAAATTTGGTGTTGTTAGCAAAGGGGTAATAATTAGTGCTTGGGGGAGTGTTTTATGAATAACGGTTAATGTAAAATGCGTTTCAATGCATTTTTACATAATGTTACCAAACGTATTCATAGTTTGATAATTGCCGTAGTCTTCTATCAATATTTGCACTTATTTATTCTTTTGATAAGGACTTTTTAAGCTAAAACTCGACCAATGATTAAAAAAAATTTCGAGAATATCTTTATCTTGTTGTATGCCTTTAATGATTGTTTCTGTCCGCATGTATTTTGTATCCTCAACAATTATCAGACGATTAAAAATGTCAAAGTAAATAAACTTAGGTTCCTTTCTTGCTTTAAAATATTTTAGTGGCATTAAGTCATTCATTGCGTTGTAAAGACATGCAAACTCTTTGTGATAAATCGTAAATGAATCTTTATTGATTTTCAGATAAGCTGGCAAAAACAATCCGTATCGGGTATTACCATTATGCCAATATTTTATTTGTTTCACTTTTATTTTAAAAGCATCCATTTTTTGCTGATGTTTGCCAACGGTTTGCAAATAGGCAATAGCGCCTTCTCAAATATAATCTTTTTGGCGCTTTTGTTTATTTGCTGTTATACACATTTTCATTTTTCAGCCCAAGGCCACATTGAAGTGACTTTTGTGCTATTCGTTTTCCAGCCCTTATTATTACTCAAATAAATAAATTTCCATTCGAAGTATTGATTATGAAAGGTTTTGTCTTTTGGATTTATATACTTTTTCGAAATCGTCAAGCTTATTTTGTTGCCATGGCGCAAAAAGCTTGATAGTCGAGAGTTTGGCTCTTGATATTTCTTTATAAATGACTCAATTAAGTCAAGATTGTACATAGGATGTTTTGGATAAACACTTATATAATATCCCTCTTTTATATTGAGTAAATAACAATCTCTAAGTTGCGCTTTTACACATCCACTTGCACTTGATGTATCGATATATTCAACAGTATAATCATTCAACGATTCGCTTATTATCTCGTGGTTATAAACATAACAATCTGATTCAGACATAAACCTTTCATGTTCTGTCCAGTCTTTCCCGCAGGAAAGCAACAAAAGTATCAAGATTATAGTTGTCGTTATTTTCATTGTATATAACACTGGGCTAATCCCTATATGGATTATTCCCTTAGTATATTCACCACTCACCATCCAAAAATTCCAGCGTGCAAACACCTCCTTCCCAAATAGCCCAATTGGTTTCATATCATTAAAAGTACGAAAAAAGCGTAAACCCATTCAATCCTCCAAAAATGTTTCTGCCAAACAAAAAAGGTTGAACATCACTGCTCAACCTTTTCATTTCTAGTTTATTATCTGCTAGTTCGCCAATTTCACAAACTCATCGTAGGAAACTTCTTTTTCTTTCAACTTCACAGTATTTTTGAAGAAGTTGGTCAATTTTTGTTCGGCCATCATGTCGAAAACACGGTTGGCTTCGTCTTTGTTTTTCAAAACGCCTAGGGCAGCATCCGTCAACTCTTTGTCGTCTGGAGCTGGCATACCGTATTGTGCATAGTTTTGAATCAACAACATTTTCGTAAATTCTATTACCTCAGCATTGTCCAATTTGATATCGTTGGATTTAAAGATATCCGTTTGGATCAATTGCCATTTCAAGTTTTTAGCATAGCTTGGGTAAGCAGATTCTACTTCTTCTGGCGTGATTGGTTTTTCGTTGGACAAACGAATCCATCGTTTCATGAAATCATCTGGAAGGTCGATTTTCGTGTTTTCAATCAAATCGTTGTATACTGATTGTGTCAACAAACGATCTGAATCGGCTACGAACATGTTTTCCAAGTCGGTTGCGATTTTTTGACGCATGTCTTCTTCGGATGTGATCGCTTCTGGTCCGTATAGTTTATCAAAGAATTCTTGGTCCAATTCGGCCATTTCCATTCGTTTGATTTCAGTAATCATCAATTGGAATTTGTCGCCCGTTTCAGCCAATGTCTCTTCAGAAATACCCAACATCGAAGCGGTGTCTTTTCCTCCACGAGAAACTTTGCGTGGATCGATCACCAATTTATCGCTTACTTTTTTACCAATCAATTCTTTTTTGGTCGCTGCATCTTCTACAAATTCAGTAGAAACAGTCGACGAATGCAAAATACCGCCTTCTTTGATGCTTCCGTCTTCGTTTAATTCAACGAATTGACCCAAGATCAAATCTTTTTCCGTCACGGTATCCGCGCTGGTCATTTTACCATAGCGACGACGTAAATCTTCGATTTGTTTGTCAACCAAGTTTTTGTCTACTTTGATTTTTACATAATCAAATTTGCTTTTCGCAGAAAGTTCTACTTTCACTTTGGGCGCAAAACCGATATCGTATGTAAATTCAAAAGTTTCTGGTTTTTCAAAATCACCTTTTACTTCGTCTTGTTCGTTTGGAATTGGGTTTCCGAGTACATCCAATTTATTTTCTTGGATGAATTTGTACAAAGCGTCGTTCACCATTTTGTTCAATTCCTCTGCCAATACAGATTTTCCGTATTGTTTTTGAATCATTCCTGCTGGTACATGACCTGGACGAAATCCTGGGATTTTTGCTGTTTTTCTGTATTTTTCCAAGGAAGCATTCACCTTGTTTTTGTAGTCTTCTGGTGCGATAACTACTTTCAATTTTGCGTTTAGCGCATCAATGTCTTGACGAGTAACGTTCATTTCACTTTTGTTTTTACAAATTCATACCAACAAAAAATGGTACAAGGGACACTCATACCATTTTTGTAAATCGTGCGGATGGAGGGACTCGAACCCGCAAGCCTCTCGGCACTAGATCCTAAGTCTAGCGTGTCTACCAATTTCACCACATCCGCAATTTATTTTCTTTTCAAACGCTTCGTTTAGCGCTCAACCCAAAAGGGAGTGCAAAGATAATTTGTTTTTTATTAATTCCTTCATTTTTGAAAAAATAATTCCTTAAAAAGAGTCAATTTTTTTCAACCTTTTTCAAAACTTGTGTAAAACTTCCAACCTATGATGCGAACAAAAATGGATATTACCAGTACCTTTGCCGTTCATGAAAAAAGTACTTTCCATCGATCCAAAATCGCTCCCAATACCGCAGCTGCATCAGTATTTACTGGGTGCTGTAGGTCCAAGACCGATTTGTTTTGCCTCCACGGTGGATGAGCAGGGAAACAACAATTTGTCGCCATTCAGTTTCTTCAACGTATTTAGTGCGAATCCACCCGTCTTGATTTTTTCACCCGCAAGAAGTGGACGTACCAACACCAACAAAGACACCTACAACAATGTGAAAAAAGTACCTGAAGTGGTCATCAACATTGTAAATTACGACATGGTGCAACAAATGAGTTTGAGTTCTTCGCCTTATGCCCCGGAAGTGGATGAATTTGTGAAAGCCGGTCTTACACCCTTGGACTCTGAAACCATCCAACCCAAACGTGTTGCCGAATCACCGGTGCAATTGGAATGCAAAGTGATTGAAGTAAAAGAATTGGGTATGGAAGGCGGTGCAGGAAATTTAGTGATTTGCGAAGTCACTAAAATTCATATCGACGAAAGTATTTTGGATGAAAAAGGAATGATCGACCAAAAGAAAATCGACTTGGTAGCCCGAATGGGTGGCAATTGGTATTGTCGTGCCGATGAAAACTCGATGTTCGAAGTAGCCAAACCACTAACGACCATCGGCATTGGTTTTGACAATGTTCCTGCTGACATTTTAAATAGCTCGGTACTTTCTGGCAATGATTTAGGATTGTTAGCCAGTGTGGAAGCGATACCGAATGAAACCGAAGTAAACGAATACAAATTGCTCGAATTAAGTGATTTATTTGTAACTTTAGAAGACAAGGCTTCTGATTTGGAATTGGCGCTGCATCAAAAAGCAAAAGAATTAATACAAGATAATAAAATTGAGGAGGCGTGGTTGTGCCTTCTCTCATTCAACAATTAAATAAAAAACTATGTTTAAAATTAGCGGAATCGTTAAGCTGGTAAAAGACGAAGAAGTCATCAGCGATAAATTCAAAAAAAGAGAATTCATTTTAACGGATGCATCGAGCATGTACCCGCAAGATATATCTTTCCAATTGACACAAGACAAATGTTCTTTGGCGGACGGCATCAAAGCACAAGATCAAGTAGAAGTTTCTTTCAACTTGAGAGGTCGTGAATGGACAAGCCCACAAGGTGAAGTGAAATACTTCAATACATTGGAAGCTTGGAGAATTGAAAAAATGGGTGCAGCAGCTCCACAAGGTGGCGCTCCATCTCCAATGGATATGTCTTCTAACACAGCAACAGTGGCTGACTTAAGCAACGACGCTGAGGACGATGATTTACCTTTCTAAGAAATAGGCATCTCAAAAAACCTTCTTCAAAATTGAAGAAGGTTTTTTTTTGACCTTTTTGTGAAAATTTCATGGAAAATAGAATTACTATACCATGATTGTTGTGTAGGGATAATAGGGATTTCCTAAGCAAAAATACTACTGCTCAGGATAATGAAATTTTATCTCAGCTTTGTTTACAATAGCCTCGCTGCCTGAATAAGCTTTTGTTGGTTTGATTCGGTATCTAAAATAACCACCTGCACCCGATGAATCTTTTATAACTGTCGGTAAATTTATTCCTGAAAAATGAAGCATCAATTCATTCTGCTCATTCACATAATAACCCACTTCATGACTCGCATTGATAAACTCGAACGAATTGACATCCAAAAATTCGCTTAGCTGATTTTTAATGTTCAAACAATTCGCCATCGTTGAACCTTTATTTTCATAACGCAAGGTATATATCAACCATTCGTTTTCTGGCGAACTTTCTTTCGTTTCCTTTATTTTGGGTGCACTCAACGTTTGATATAGGTTAAATACGTCTATTACTTCAATTGAACCAGAAGGCAATTCATTCTCAGTGGATATTGATAAATTTTCAGCCGAAGCTGTAATCGATAAATTTAAAATTTCTCCAATTGTGGTATTCTTCGAAACACTGTCATAGACGGATATAGAAATTGACTGACCTTGCTTTAAAGTATCCAATTTAAAAAGATAGGTATTGTTTGGTCCTTTTGAATACTTCAAAGAGGCATCATTCAAAAATACGTTTGGAGAATATTGAACTTCTAAAAGAACATTGTAAGCATCTTCTGAACCTTTATTTTCGCAAGCGATATAAGAAGAATTTGTAGACCCTTGTTGCCAATTAACTGTTCCAAAAGTTACATCCAAATCATAACCGGAGTACTCAGCAAAAAGTGGCAAATCAATCAACAAAGTATCTTGATCTGGCGCAAAGGCATACACAATAAACGAAGGAATATACCACGATTTGCTTTCTAACGTAGAAATGGAAAATTGAGGTTCTCGAATGGACAGTTGAAACTTACCTTTCTCGTCACACTTGAAATTCATCAAGTTGTTCATCAGTTGAAGCTCTATGTTTGGGATTTCATGCTCACTGGCATCTTTCACACCGTTTTCGTTTTCATCGAAAAAGGCTACACCTACAACCGTTCTAGAAGCATCCTCGACCACCAAGTTAAACTGGCTGATAATTGGAGAGACAACCTTGTGGTTTATCCCTGATGGCCAACAGATGACTACTTCTTCACTATTTTCTTCTTTCTCGTTTTTAAAAAATCGTTTCTCCGTATTTTGTCGATTTTCTCCCGATAAGAATAGTATTTTACTTATTGTATCCGGTTGTGTATGTTCATTCAATAGAACTGTTTCCTCATTTTTCCGCTCTATTGTTGGGATTTCCGCTTTCGCTACAGAAGAACTAGAAGCATAACAAATATTCCCAAGTAATAGAACGAGAAATAAACGTAGATTTTTCAATTCTAACTTTTTTTTCAATTCCTAAGTCGAAATATGTGCCAATAAATTATCTATTTGATTTTCAGTGAAATAATTTTTATAAAGAAACGATAAATTTCCAAATAATGGAATATTATCCATATTTTGGAAGACTAACCTGCGTCTATCTGCCTTTCCAAGTTGTCTTCAAAAACAATATATAAAAAAGCAAGGCAAAGATATAAATGGGGAAACACCACTCGTAGAGATACACTTGCAGCGTGGAGAAACGTTTTTGAAAATGTAATGTGCACAGAAAAGCGTCCAACTCACCTTTCAACAACACCAGCAATAAGCCTATAATCATCGAACCTACAAGCAAGTTGTATATTGCCAATGCGTAAAACGACAGTTGAACCAACAAGACAAAAAGTCCAAAAACGGAAGAAAAAGAATCCTTTACCTCGCTCGATTTTTTCAACCATCGACTTCGTTGTTTCAAGCCGGAAACTACTTCATTAGGCGCCTTGGTGACGACTTTCAAGGATGAATTGGCTAAATAATGAATAGATTTGCCCTGTTTTCGGCAGGCTGCTAATAAAAATTGATCGTCCCCGCTCAATATGTGTTGATCTGTTCGTACTTTTTTCAGTTCTTCAAAAACCGTCTTACGGAAAAGAAGATTGGCACCGCTCGCGGCAATCGGTCGCCCCAAACCAAAAAGCGACAGAGCCGTTTGTGTTTGCAATTGGTAATCCCAAGAAAAAAAACCAGAAATCCAATTTTCACTGGACATTTCAACAGGAAGAATCATTAAATCCTTCCATTCGTATTCAACCAATTTTTCAAAATAAAGCGGGGATACTTCTATATCAGCGTCCCACGTCAAAATAAATTCTCCAGAGGCATTTTCTACCCCACTTTCAATAGCTGCTTTTTTTCCAAATTCTTCATTTAGCGAAATGATTTTCTTACTCGTTTTTGATGGCCAATTTTCGATTAATTCCAGTGAATTATCCGTAGAATGATCATTGACAAAAACAAATTCCAAAGGATACGTCACCAGCTTGGACAATGACTTTAACAATGCCGGCAAATTTTCAGCCTCATTTCGAAAGGGAATAATCACAGAAATTTTGTCGGATGAATGAAATTCAATTACTTGCAACAAACGATCACTTTTTCTTTTCGCTCGCAATCTGCCCAATAGAAAAACCCCTATCAGCAAGGCATAACCGCCCATTGCCAACAAAAAATCAAGCCTCCACCAAATCATTTTGTTTCCATTTAAAATAGGCGAATACACTTGGTAACGCGTTGTTCATCAACCAAATCAGAATACTGCTCAAAAGTGCCACGGGCAATTCTACCCCCGCTTGCGCCAAAATAAAAACTGCAAAAGTTTCTCGGATAAACAATTTCCCTAAAAAAAGCGAGGGAGAAAGCGTGGTCCACAAATACAATTGCCAAACCCAAAAGAGTATTTCCAACTTGATTTCAGGCTGAAAGGTTTTGATTACTAGAAAGAATTGCAAGGAAAAGGTCAAGTAGCGAAAAATACTTAAGAATAAAAACTGAAGTCGAATCGAGAAAGAAACAGCCGCCAAAGATGAAACACGTTTCGCAATCAACTTCTTTAAAAATCCACTGTTTCCAATGGTAAAATACAACAATCCAACAATCAGTACCAATGAAATCAAGAGTATTCTCATCCAATTGGATTGGAAAACAAAAGGAAAATCCTGCACCAAAAAGAGTGAGAGTACACCAAAAAATAAACTCACCCAAAATTGTGCACCATTTCCAACTAAGGTGGTTGCCGTCACTTTACTACGCCATTCTGGGTGAAATGCGGTAATTCTTCCCAAAAAATTTCCCAAAGCACTCGGCGTCAAAAATCCTGCTAGCATTCCAGCATAAAATCCCTTGAACAGAATGGAATCTGAAAAATCGGTAATCGAACGCATACCAACCGTCCATTTACGCCATTCAAAATACCAATTTAAACCAACAAGAAGCCATGCGATAAGCAGATAATGAACTGATTGTATTCTTACTTTTTTTGCATTCGACCAATCAAACTGATTCATTTGATAAAATAGCACAAAAAGTAGTATGCTTAGTAGCAGCAATCGACCCCATTTCGAGAATATCTCTTGATTTTTTATAGCTTTAAGCATTAATTACATTTGAATGGTTGAAGATAAAATAATTCTCGGAATTGACCCTGGTACAACCGTCCTTGGTTATGGTTTGGTACACATCCAAGGCAAATCCATCAAGCTTTTGAATTTTGGTGTCATTCAGTTGAATAAATTGCCCACTCAAAACGATAAATTGAAACGTATTTTTGAACGATTGGATGGACTAATCGCCGAGTACAAACCGGATGAAATGGCATTGGAAGCACCTTTCTTTGGGAAAAATGTTCAATCCATGCTGAAATTAGGTCGCGCCCAAGGCGTTGCTATCGCCGCTGCCATAAAGTACAACCTTCCTTACGAAGAATACAGCCCACGACGAATAAAACAATCCATCACCGGTAGCGGTGCCGCCTCCAAAGAACAAGTTGCAGCCATGTTGCAAACGATTTTAAAATTTGAAGAAATGCCCAAATACTTGGATGCTACGGATGGATTAGCGGCTGCATTGTGTCATCATTTCTCCAAGGGAATCGGCGAAAACAACAAATCCAAAAGCAACAACTGGGGCTCTTTTGTGAAAAATAATCCTGAAAGAAAAGTGCGGTAAATTACTTTTGAATATTCCCTTCGATATTCAAATTATCTAAAATCTCCTGATAAAGACTTGACATTTCATCTTGATCACTTGCATAATAGGTGAAGGAACGATCGTATCGGTCTCTGGAAATGTGATGCTTTTTAAAAATTGCATCACTCGAAGTATTCAAGATTTTATAAAACTTGTTGATTTGTCCATAAGAAAGTTCCAAATGAGATTCAGTTAAAATCAAATCCTGCATCAAGCTCACCATTTGCTCGCGTTGAATTAAATCTTTGGGTGGCTGAGCTCGTTTAATCTGCGTTGTGCATCCTACCATCAAGAATGCCAAACACAAGATATGGAGAATTCGACTCATTTGCGATTGAAAGTCAAACGGCTTCCATTGCCCGATTCTACAATTTTCCCGGCATCGTAAACAATTGCTCCGTTCACAAATGTTGTTTGAATTTTGTGACTAAAAGTCTTACCCTCAAATGGCGACCAACCACATTTGTACAAAATATTTTCTTTCGTGACTTGATATTTTGACATTGGATCAACAATTACGAGGTCGGCAAAATAACCTTCCCGCAAGTAACCTCTTTCCTCAATGGCAAACAAAACCGCTGGAGCATGTGCCATTTTCTCCACCATCAATTCAATTGAAATTTTACCTTCCTTCACTTTATCCAACATCGCTAAAAGTGCATGTTGAACCAAAGGTCCACCTGAAGGCGCGTTGAAATAGGATTTTTCTTTTTCTTCTAATGTATGCGGCGCATGATCTGTCGCAATCACATCAATGGCTCCAGACAAAACACCTGCCCAAATCCCTGATCGATCCGCTTCTGTTTTCACAGCGGGATTCCATTTGATGAAATTACCTTTTGCAGCATAATCCTTATCGCTGAACCACAGGTGGTGCACACAAGCTTCGGCTGTAATCTTTTTCTGTTCCAAAGGAACTCCTGTTTGGAACAAGCCTATTTCTTTGGCTGTAGAAATATGCAGAACATGTAAACGCGTTCCATATTTTTTCGCCAAATCCACTGCGTGGCTGGAGCTCAAATAGCACGCTTCTTCTGATCGAATAATGGGATGATTTTCCACTGGAACCTCGTCGCCAAATCGCTCTCTAAATTCTGCGGTGTTTTTTCGAATCGTTGCTTCGTCTTCGCAATGTGTTGCAATCAGCATTTCTACTTTTGAAAACAAGGATGTCAAAACTTCGTCTTTGTCCACCAACATGTTCCCAGTTGACGAACCCATGAATATTTTAACACCACAAACATTCTTGTCATTCGTACGCAAAACTTCCTCGATGTTGTCGTTGGAAGCTCCCATGAAAAAGGAATAATTTGCCAAGGAATTGTTGGCTGCAATTTGATATTTATCTTCTAAAAGTTCTTGCGTCAATGCGTTGGGAACTGTATTCGGCATTTCCATAAAAGAAGTAATGCCGCCGGCAACTGCTGCTCTTGATTCAGTAAAAATAGTCCCTTTGTGCGTTAATCCTGGTTCTCTAAAATGAACTTGATCATCGATGCAACCCGGTAAGATGTATTTTCCCTCGCAGTTGATTTCCGTATAACTTCCTTCTACTGTTAGTTCCTGACCAATTTTTGAAATTCGATTATTTTCTAGTACAACATCGGCTTGAAAGCTCTTGCCTTCATTGACCAATGTTCCATTTCTCAATACATATTTCATAATTTTAAAAATCTCATTTTTAAAACACCGATAATCGCTTCTTTGAAAATACCACTCGACATTTTAGAATTTCCTCTTTCTCGATCCTTGAAAGAAATGGGGATTTCCTTGTATTTGAACCCTTTTTTAATCAATTGGTATTTCATGAAAATCTGAAACGCGTATCCTTTGAAAGGTATTTTTGTCAAATTTAATTTTACCAATGCCGAATTGCGGTAGCATTTAAATCCAGCCGTTGTATCTTTTACATTGATCCACAGCACCATGCGCACATAAACAGACGCATAATAAGACATTAATTTTCTTCCTAAGGGCCAATTAACGACTTCGCCGCCTTTGCAATAACGTGAGCCAATGACCAAATCATAACCCGTTTCTGCTGTTGCTACTAATCTTTCTAAATCGTCCGGATTGTGCGAAAAATCGCAATCCATCTCAATGGAATAATCATAATTGTGCTCTAGCGACCATTTAAAACCGGCAATGTACGCGGTGCCTAAACCCAATTTTCCTTCTCGTTCAATCAAATGTAAACGATCGGGATAGTCTTTTTGAAATTCTCGAACCGCATCACCGGTTCCATCAGGCGAATTATCATCAATAATCAACACATGATAAGCTTGAGAATAACCCATAACCTTTTGGACCATCAGGGAAATATTCTCGATTTCGTTGTATGTTGGTATAAGAATTAATGTTTTAGGCACTCGACTAATTTTTAAGCAAGTAAAAATAGAAATATTTCAATCAATCCTCGTCACATTTCGCTAAAAGCTTTCAATTATCGGGGTAGGATTGGCTATTTTTGTATCATGAAGGACTTTTGGGTACTTTTTCTGCTTCTTTTGGCAAATTTCAGTTTTGCCCAATCGTACAATAATGTAACGCTTCTCGACAATTGGTCCAACGACAACCTCACGACGGCGTCAGAGAAAAATCGCTACAATGAATGTTGGGCCTTTGTCTACAATGAGCAAGAATATGCGGTGCTTGGCAGTACAGAAGGGACACATTTTTTTTTAATCAACGACCAAAATAAGTTGATCGAAAAAGGGTTTATCAAAGGCAAATATGCCCACGCATCAGTCGTTCATCGTGATTTCAAAACGTACAAGAATTACCTGTACGCGGTCTGCGACGAAGGTTCGAGCTCACTCCAAATAATAGATTTCCAATATTTGCCTGATTCGGTGCATTTAGTCGCCGATATAGAAGCTAATTTTGGGCGAATTCACAATATATTCATCGATACCAATACTGAATTGCTCTACGCGTTTGGCCTTACTTTGCTGAGCAACGGACAGCCGACCTCTGCAGCTTCGATGAAAGTTTATTCCTTGAGCAATCCCCTTCTACCAACGCAGGTTTTCGGAGGTTTTGGTGATCTAAACTACGTTCATGATGGTGTCGTTTACAACAATATAGCAACACTCAATTGTGGGTTTGACGGATTGCGTAGATATGATTTTTCAAATCCATCAGGTCCACTATTTATTCAAAATTTATCGCTTTACCAAGACCAAGGCTACAACCACCAAGGCGATTCAAGTCCAACCGGAGATGTCTACATTTTTGGTGATGAAACCAATGGCAAAAAACTAAAAAAGTGTACGATTCAGTCAAATGGAGATATTAAAATCCAATCCTATTTTGGCACCAACTATCAAAATGGATCCGTGCCCCACAACATCATGCTGGACAATCGTTTTGCTTATGTAGCCTACTACAACGAAGGTTTACGCATTTACGATTACCGAAGTTCGCCCGTAGAAGAAATTGCCTTTTACGACACCTATCCGGATGCTTCAAGCTATCAATTAAATGGATTGTGGGGAATTTACAGTCGTTTGCCATCTGAGAGGATAGTGGCGAGTGATCGGAAATACGGTTTATTTTTGTTTGATTTTAATCGAAAAGTCTTTTCCTTGCGAACGGATGATTCCTTTCAAGTTTACCCCAATCCACTAAGTCAGGGCCAAAATCTGACAGTTTTCATCAATGAATACTACAAAGGTGCACTTCGGATTAAACTTATCGACTTTACAGGGCGTGAAGTCTATAGCAGTGAAATTGCCAAACAGAATTTTATGACTTTTCAGCCTGATTTGAGTGCTGGAACCTACCAATTGCAATTAACGTATGAACAAAATCAAGAAACAAAGATCAAGGTTTTTCCTCTCGTGATTTACTAGCCATTACTTCTTGTACCAAATCGTATTCATACCCTCGACTGATCAAATATTGGAGGATTTTTTGCTTCTTTTTCCAAAGATCCTTTTCATTCGACAACAAACGCGTTTTTTTATCAATCAAATGCCCAATGGTATTGAAATATTCTTGGTCATCAATTTCGTACAGCGCTTTTTGAATGAGCTCTTTATCGACTCTCTTTTGCAGAATTTGCAAATAGATTTTTTTTCTGCCCCATTGCTTAATTCTGAATTTTCCTGAAACAAATGAATTCACAAACCGCTCGTCGTCTAGGAAGTTGAGTTCTTTTAAATGGGAAATGATTTTGACGATGTCTTTTTCAGGTTGACCATAGCTGATCAATTTTTGAATGGTTTCGTGAACAGAACGATCACGATAACCGCACCAATACTCTATTTTGTTTTGGGCTTCTTCAAAAGAAAAAAAGCACTCTGAATTTTTCATCAGAGTGCAATTTCTTCATTTTTTTTGTTCACGAAGGAATATTGTAAAAGATTGTTGGCGGTAATCGCACTCACCTTAATCCATTTTTTGTACTTCAAAAACCATTTCACCTGGCGAGAATAAATCCCACTGGTGAAATAAGAAGCCAAATATGGGTGAACCAAAAGTGTTAAACCACTTTCTTTTCGCTCTTCCATCAAATATTTCAATTTGCTTTCAATTTCGTCAGCGTACAAAATAGAAGCTTGAACTTCTCCTGTACCGTTGCAAGTAGGACATTTTTCGGCCGTTTGAATTTCCGTTTCTGGTCTTACTCTTTGACGTGTAATTTCAATCACACCAAATTTAGAAGGGGCAAGAATATTATGTTTCGCGCGATCATCACGCATAAATTCTTTTAACTTTTCATGCAATTGCTTGTTGTTTTCGCGGGTATGCATATCGATAAAATCGACCACAATAATTCCGCCCATATCACGCAATTGCAATACACGAGCAATTTCTTCTGCAGCCTCAATATTGGTTGCCAAAGCATTGCTTTCTTGACCGTCTGCACCTTTTCTATTCCCACTATTCACGTCAATAACGTGCATCGCTTCGGTATGCTCGATAATCAAATACCCGCCCGAAGACAATGGCACTTTTTGACCGAAAAGCATTTTAATTTGTTTGTTGACACCGAATTTCTCAAAAATGTTAATTCGATTGTCATGCACTTTTACAATTTTCTCTCTGCCTGGTGCGATGTCCGCAACAAAACCAGAAATGTCATCCGCTAAATCTTTATCATTTACGTGGATATTTGAAAAATCTGCATTCAATAAATCTCTTAGCATGGATGAAGTTTTGTTCATCTCACCAAGTACACGTTTTGGAGGAACTGCATTTCTCAAATTGGTATGCATGGTCTTCCATTTGTCAGTCAAGTTTTTCAAATCCTGATCCAACAATTCTACTTTTTTATTCTCGGCAACTGTCCGGATGATCACCCCAAAATTTTTGGGTTTGATACTTTCCATCAAATCCTTTAAACGTTTCCGTTCCTCGCTATTTTTAATCTTTTGAGAAATTGAAATTTTATCGGAAAAAGGAACCAATACAAGATAACGACCTGCCAAAGTAATTTCTGCACACAACCGAGGTCCTTTGCTTGAAATTGGTTCTTTGGCTACCTGAATTAAAATATTCGATGAAGCCGAAACCACATCGTTTATCTTTCCGTCTTTGTCTATGTCCTTTTCTGGCTTGAAATAAAGTAGATCAGATACATTTTGCTTGCCTTTAAGTGTTTCTTTGGTAAACTTATTGAGCGATTGAAATTGGGGCCCTAAATCCAAATAATGGAGGAACGCATCTTTCTCATAACCAACATCAACGAAGGCAGCATTCAAACTAGGAACGACTTTGCGTACTTTTCCTAAATAAATATCCCCAACGGCAAAGTCGGGTGCACCATGTTGTTCTTGGATTTCAATAAGTTTTCCATCTCTTAGTAAAGCAAGCCATACGCCGTTTTCACGCGCGTCAACTACTAATTCTAAACTCACGAAAGCCTTATTTAAACGTTAGAAAAAAAAGCTCAGCCGAAGCCGAGCATATGATTTACATCAAGAAATTATTTCTTTTTCTTGTGTCTGTTTTTTCTAAGTCTTTTCTTTCTTTTGTGAGTAGACATTTTATGTCTTTTTCTTTTTTTACCGCTTGGCATAATTATATATTTTAATTTGTTTGACTTCTCTTCAATTATCTGTATTACAGATAAAAAAACACTCCCGCTTTTCAACGGGAGTGCAAAAATAATAATTTTAAATGGATTTTAGACCAAAAATAAGAGATAAAATATGCTTATTTTACTTTCACATTTGATTTCACCTCTTCAACAAATGTTTTTGCAGGCTTAAAAGAAGGAATGTTGTGCGCAGGAATCAAAATAGTTGTGTTTTTTGAAATATTTCTACCTGTTTTTGCCGCTCTTTCTTTCACGATAAAGCTACCAAAACCTCTTAAGTACACATTGTCTCCGTTGGATAAAGAAGTTTTGATGGTTGACATCATTGATTCCACAGTTCTTAAAACTTCATTTTTTTCTAATCCTGTCTCTGATGCAATTTTGTTAACAATATCCGCTTTTGTCATTTTAAAATACTTTAATTTGTAATTACCCTTGTAAAATTCGAGTGCAAAATTATCAATCTAAAATGATTAATCGCAAGCAAAAAGCGTTAATTTTTACTTTTTTTTCACATGTCAAAAAATATCAACCAGCTAATTATCAATTGGTACGACCAAAATAAACGAGATCTCCCCTGGCGAAAAACCAACGATCCTTACAAAATTTGGATCTCAGAGATAATACTGCAACAAACTAGAGTTCAACAAGGTACAGCTTATTACCATCGCTTTATGGAGGAATTTAGCGATGTGACAAAACTCGCTTTAGCTGAAGAACAAAGTGTATTGCAACTTTGGCAGGGACTTGGTTACTATTCTCGCGCCAGAAACCTGCACAAAACAGCAAAAATTGTAACAAACGATTTCAAGGGTGTTTTCCCAACCACCCACGCCGATATCAAACAATTGCCTGGAATTGGAGATTATACAGCTTCTGCCATTTCGTCTTTTGCTTTTGGCGAACGGCAAGCCGTATTGGACGGAAATGTTTTCAGAGTATTAAGTCGTATCTTCAATCTTAACACCCCTATTGACAGCACTCAAGGTAAAAAAGATTTTCGCCTTTTGGCCCAAGAATTCTTGTACGACGCCGATCCGGCACTGCACAATCAAGCAATAATGGAATTTGGGGCCTTGGTCTGTTTGCCTCAAAATCCGAAATGTGATACTTGTCCAATCCGCTTACATTGTCAAGCATACAAGGAAAAAACCATCAAGGATTTACCGGTTAAATCCAAAAAAACCGCTGTGCGAAATCGCTACTTTCATTTCGCCATTTTCCGAGTAAAAGATGAATTATTAATTACCAAAAGAGAAGAGAAGGATATTTGGCAACATTTGTATCAGTTTCCTCTCATGGAAGTAGATGAAAAACCGGATAAGAATTTACAAGCAACTTTGAACAACTATTTCAATACCACTGGGATTAATTTTGATAGTTCAGAAATAATAACACACCTGCTGAGCCACCAAAAACTTGCAATCCAATTCCACAGTGTCGAATTACAAAATAAAATACCGATACCAAACACGGAGTGGGTTGATATTCAAAACATAAGCCAATACCCCTTCCCTAAACCGATTGTTGAATTCTTGAAGAATTTTGGTGCATAACTGTCGACATATTTTCACCAAACCTGTTTGACAATTGTTATATTTGTAATTATTCGAATTTTTTATGGCAGGAACCGTTAATAAAGTTATTCTAATTGGCAACCTCGGCAAAGACCCGGAAGTTCGTCATTTGGAAAACGGCGCGGCTGTTGCAAATTTTTCAATTGCCACTTCAGAAACGTATTTGGATAAAAATTCCGGTGAGCGAAAAGAAGTAACCGATTGGCATGACATAGTAGTTTGGAGAGGTTTGGCCGAAGTTGCTGAAAAATATTTGAGAAAGGGTACAAAAATATATGTTGAAGGACGTTTGAAAAAACGTTCGTGGCAGGACAAGGACAACCAAACTCGTTACTCGACCGAAGTAGTTGCGGACCAATTGACGATACTTTCTCGGGCGGAAACCAATGAAAAACCTAATAACACTCCTAATTATTCATCGCCTGGAACACCTGTGCCACCCGCCCCTATGAATGATTTAAACCATGACGACAACGATGATTTACCTTTTTGATCAACCATGACAATTCCATTAGATACCGCATCCATAGAACCACTGGTCAGTCTGCAACTTTCTGGTGTTTCAACTGACTCCATCTTATCAGTATTTATCATTGCCTTTTTGCTGTTCGCCTCCGCTGTAATCTCCGGTTCTGAAGCCGCTTTTTTCTCTCTAGGACCAACAGACAAAGAAAATTTAAAATCCGATGAGAGCAAAAAAGGAAAAATAGCCTTTTTATTGCTAAACAAACCACAAGAACTGCTCGCTACGATATTAATCACCAACAACTTTGTAAATGTTGGCATCGTTATCTTATCGAGTTCGGTCCTAAATCAGTTTTTTCCAGGCAATGCAAATCCTACCTTGCATTTAATCATTGAAGTATTCGTGATTACACTTACTTTGTTGCTTATCGGCGAAGTCATCCCGAAAATTTACGCGACTAAAAATGCGTTGTCATTTGCAAAATGGATGGCGAGTCCATTGAATTTTTTAAGTACTGCCCCTCCAATTTCCTGGCTTAAAAGCTTTCTGGTGAACGGATCCAACCTCATTCACAAACGAGCGAAGAAAAAAGGAATTAAAATTTCCAGTGATGAACTGGAACAAGCGTTGGCCTTGACCAAAGAAGAAAACAGTCACGAAGGTGAACACAAAATTCTTGAGGGAATTGTGAAATTTGGAAATACAGATGTTCGTCAAATCATGCGTTCCAGAATGGATGTTGTTGCCATTGACAAAGATTGGAGTTATGACAAGATCATGAAAATAATTCTAGATTCCGGGTATTCAAGAATTCCCGTATACGATGGCACATTGGACAATGTGATTGGTCTTCTTTTCGTTAAAGACATTCTACCATACTTGCATACACCATCGGATGAAATTGACTGGATTAAATTAATAAGGATACCATTTTTCATTCCTGAGAACAAGAAAATTGATGACTTATTGAAAGAGTTTCAATCCAAAAAAGTTCACATGGCTGTTGTAGTAGATGAATATGGCGGAGCAAGCGGTGTTTGTACCCTGGAGGATGTTTTAGAAGAAATTGTTGGCGATATCACAGATGAATACGACACAGATGAAATCATTTTTACAAAAATTGACGAGCGAACTTTTCGCTTTGAAGGAAAAACAGCTTTAATGGATGTTTTCAAAGTGCTCGATATTGATGGGAAGGAATTTGAAGAAATCAAAGGCGATGCTGAAAGCTTGGGTGGTTTCTTGGTCGAAAATGCGGGACGTATTTTAAAGAACAACGAAAGTTTTATGGTTGGTGACTACAAATTAATTGTAGAGACTGCCGACAAACGAAGAATTAAAATGGTGCGAATTATTGTTCCAAATACGATTGATGAATGAAAAAAATAGTTGCCCTCACTTTATTATTTTCCCTTTTATTCTCTTGTGGAGGAAATGAAATTGTCATACCAAAGCCACCCAGTTATCTTCGCACGGAATTACCAGAACATGCTTATGTTCCATTCAACGACCATTGTCCTTATACTTTTGAAACATCCAAGTATTTTAAAATAACCGAAGTTTCCAAAGACAATTGTCACAAAGACATCGATTTGGGTCCAGTGAATGGTATAATTAACTTCTCTTATATTGAAATGGAAGAGCCTTTGAGTAGCTATGTTAACTTTTCAAATGATAAAGTGGATGAGCACAAAATCAAAGCTTCCTCCATCGAAGACACCAAGATCCTCCATCCTGAAAATAACGTTTATGGCACTTTCTTTGAATTAAAGGGTGACGTTGCTACCCCGTTTCAATTTTACTTGACAGATTCAACCAGTCGATTCGTAAGTGGAGTGGTTTATTTAAACTGTCGACCCAATTATGATTCATTAAAACCCACTTTGGATTATCTCAAGGTAGATTTGTTAAAAATGGTCAATTCTTTTGAATGGAAATAATGCACAAAGTATTTATTGCCTTAGGTTCCAATTTGGGCGATCGAAAGGATAATATTGAAAAAGCCATACACAAGATTCAAGCTGAAATTGGCGAACTAATTCATTCCTCATCCCTTTTCGAAAATCAAGCTCAAGGATTCGAATCAAACACTTTGTTTTTGAATGCATGTATTGAAATTGAAACAACCTACAATTCTTTTGAAATCCTTGAAAAACTGCAATCTATCGAAAAATTATTGGGGCGAATTCCAAAAAATGGAAACGAGTATGAATCGCGAAAAATTGATTTAGACATCATTTTTTTCGATCAAGAAATCATCCAAACCGATTCACTAATCGTTCCACACCCATTGTTTCGGCAACGTGATTTTGTGTTGATTCCTTTGAATGAAATTGCGCCGAAAAGTATAGATCCTGAGACTGGATTAACAATTTTTCAACTTACAAAGCTGCTTAAAAAGTAACATTTCCTTGTTATTTTTTTGGGATTGTCGAAAATTTTACGATACTAGAAAGGTTCAGAAAAGCCTAAGCAACATTTTTTTAGTATTTTTACACTCAAATTAGATGATTTAAATCAGTTGTATGAAAAAACAAACATTACTTGGTTTTGCTTTCTTAGCAGTTTCAGGTTCACTACTTACAAGTTGTGACTTATTAAAAGACTTGAAATATGATGTTACTCCATGCCCTCTAGAGCTTCATGGTGATTCAGTTCGTGTAAAAGTTGATGTTACTTTCCCTGAGAAAGGAATCAAGAAAAAAGCAAGTGCAGAAATTCAACCAATGTTGGGTAGCACGGCATTAAAACCGGTTACGATTCAAGGTGAAAAAGCTACAGGAAATGGCACTGTGATTTTGTACAAACCAGGCGGTAAAATGACTTACTATGATGTAGTTCCTTACAAAGCTGAATACGAAAATACAGAGTTGAAAATTACAGGTACTGTTTCAAAAGGTGGAAAAGTAAAAGACCAAATTGACGAAACAAAAATTTGTGATGGAACTATCATTACACCTTTGTTGGTGAATACGGATTACCGTGTTACCATGGAAAAAGACAATTTCAAACGTGTAATTGAATTTACAGAAACGGCTCAAATGAATTTTGACAAAGGAAAATCAGTCGTAAAATCAAGTGAATTAACGGATGCCGACATCGTTGGATTGTCAAACTGGTTGAAAGCAGTTCAAACCAATGAGAGAATTAAAATCAAATCAATTGATGTAGTTGGTTATGCTTCACCTGAAGGCGAAGAGGATAAAAACAACACTTTATCTACGGATAGAGCTGCTGCTGCAAAAACATCCCTTTTGAATTTGGCTAAAAAAGCGGAAAACACAACCGCTCAAACAGAAATCTACAGTTTGAATGGAAGTGGAGAAGATTTTGCTGGTTTCAAAGTTGAAATGGAAAAATCGGAAATGAACGTTGACGAAAGAAATTTAGTAATTCGTGTTCTTGAAATGCACAAAGATCCTGCAACTCGTGAAACAGAAATGAGAAACATGGGTAAAACATTTACCTATTTGGACAAAAGTATTTTCCCTAAATTGCGTCGTTCAGAAATCAAAGTTGTCTATGACAAAACGGGTTTCACAGACGAAGAATTGGTTTCTATCGCTACAAGCAATCCTGATTCTTTGAATTTGGAAGAAATGTTGTTCGCTGCGACTTTAGTAAGTGATTTAAATTCTAAATTAGCTATTTACAAAGCAGCTGAAAGAAAATATCCAACAGATCATAGAGCATTTAACAATGCAGGTGGAGTTTTATACATGCAAGGTAAAATGGCGGATGCTAAAACTGAATTGGAAAAAGCAAACAACATCAAGGACAATGCAATTTCGAAAAACAATTTAGGTGCTATCGCTGGTGCAACTGGCGACAGAGCAACAGCTAAAAAATTGTTGTTGCAAGGAAAAGGTTCTGGAGCTGAAAACACGTACAACATGGGAATCATCAATGTATACGAAGGGAAATATGCTGAAGCTGTTTCTAACTTTGGAGCTGGTGATACTTACAACAAAGCATTGGCGCAAATCTTGAACGGAAACGCTGCTGGTGGCATCGCCACTATCAATGCTTCTGCAGATAAAGAATCTGCACAAGGTTACTACTTGAAAGCAGTTGCTTCTGCTCGTCAAGATAAAGTTTCAGACGTAATCTCAAATCTTCAAAGTTCTATCGCGAAAGATTCAGCAATGAAAGCGAAAGCGAAAAAAGATATGGAATTCTTGAAATTTGCTGAAAACACAGCATTTACTGCATTGTAATTAGAAAATAATAAACTGATAAAAAAGGCTGCCTATTTTAGGTAGCCTTTTTTTATTCAAATTTAAATTCGTAATTTTCAACCTTCTGGGATTTTCCTTACAAACAAGGATTCAAACCACGACTTAATGAAATTATTTGCACTAATTGTCCTTTTACTTTTTTACTCATCGACCATTCTTGGTCAGAATTTTTGGGGTACCAACACGATTAGCTCTACCTCAAATGAAGCAGTTGATGTAGAAGTAGATGCGGCTGGAAATCAATATGTAGCCGGTTACTTTTCAGGAGCCACAACTTTTTCTGCTACTTCTTTCTCCATTTCAACGAATGGAAACAATGATGTATATGTTTCCAAGTACAACGCAAGTGGTGATTTAATCTGGGTGAAAAAATTCGGTGGTACATTTTCAGATAAACCGACGGATTTAACGATTGATGGAGCTGGATTCATTTATGTCACAGGTCAGTATTTTGGCACTGTTGCATTTGGGTCTACCGTTTTGACCTCTACATCCGGCACAAAAGATATTTTCATCGTGAAACTGGACAATAGTGGCAATATCATTTGGGCAATTTCGCAAGGTGGGACAGGCACTGAAAATGCATTTGGAATTACAACGGATAGTCAAAACAATGTTTTACTAACTGGACAATTTTTGGGAAGCAGCGTTATTGCTGGTCAAACATTGAACAGTCTTTTCGACCCTAGTCTGGGTGCACAGAATTTTGATTTATTTGTTTCCAAATATAGCAGCGCAGGAACATCAATCTGGGTGAAGACAGGAAAAGCAAAAAATGCAGAAATTGGATTTGCAATTGATTGTGATGCAAATGACAATGTGTACATCACTGGCCAATTTTCAGATACAATGGTTTTTACGGGAGTTACCATTCCCAATATCTCCTACGATGTTGGTTTCTTGACGAAACTATCTCCAACCGGTACCTTGCTTTGGTTCAATAAATTCAAAGCGGGCGGCGTCGAACCATTGGATTTAGAAGTTGCTTCGAATGGTCAAGCGGTAGTGTCAGGTGACTTTTGGGGAACGATTAACTACATCACGAATACCAGTACAACAACGTTCAGTAATCCCTATGATAAAAAAATATTTGTTGTAAAAACCTTGAGTAATGGGGAACCCGTATGGTCAAAAACGTATGGTTCTAGAAATGAAATTTCATCGAGATCCATCTCTGTCGATGCCACAAAAAATGTATTCATTACTGGTTATTTTAAATGTGATTTTTCGCAATTTCACGATCTAGCAACCGCCACCTACAACAGTGCTGGATTCAACGATGTATACCTCATCAAGCTGGATTCAACGGGGCAAACGGTTTATGCGAAACAAATTGGCGGCAAAAAAAATGACCTCGGATTGGGTGTTGCTATTCTCAATGACCAAAAACCAACAGTTTGTGGAAGTTTTACGGAGAACTTGAATATTCCATTCGCCTTCGGTTACCCTTACACCATCACCGCCACTAATTTTTCTTTGAACAATACTTTTGCACCAATAGTCATGTTAAATGGTGATCAAACAGCCAATTCATTTTTGACGAATGCAATTCATGCCGCTACTCCGGATTACAATTTTTTCATCGGTTCCAATGTTGACAGTTTATTTGGATTTATAGAGCCGAACAGTGATTCAATTGATTTTTGCGCATCGAACTTGCTGTATTACAACACCCGAACGTATTCCAATTATGGACCGGACTATGATTACATTTGGAGTAATGGTTCCCTTGATGACACGGCTAACATCAATACGACAGGCTGGGTAACCGTGACTGTTTCTCGAGAAGATGGTTGTGTGCAAGGAATGGATTCAATCTACGCAACTGCACACACGGCTCCCCCCTTCCCTTTGCTTTCGGACAATTTAGGCATAGCGGTCAACACCCTCTACTACCCGCAATATCAATTTTGTGCCCCCGACTCTGTGGGCGTTTCATTTTCAAATCTGTGCAGTGGCTGCTCCATCGCGATTGGGAATCCTGTTTTGTTCACCGACACTTTAGAACACAGTTATAGCCAATCAGGAATTTATTATGTAACCATTTCTGACTCATTCTGCTCAAATACTTCCTTCTTTAAAATTGATTTAGACGAGGTTTTACCTTACGACACGATTCAACCCTATATTTTCTTCCCGCAAGATATTGATCAAAATGATACCATCACCATTTGCAATGATCAGCTAATTAATATTCACATTTACGACTTTTTCACCAACCCAACTCACATTCCTGATTCCTTCAATTTACAACCCACGGGATACGATAATCTTCAGCCAGAAACTGGGAACGTTTATACTTCCTTCAATAGTTTTAATTACCTTGCCTCAGCAAACAACTCTGGCTGGTATGTTTACAATTACAGCGTTGGAGTTGGTTATATTAACAGTTGTGGAATTGACACTACCACGTATTTTGCAACGGATTCAATTTACATAAACGTCAATAGCTTTTCGATAGACGCAAGTGATCTCTTGTGTCCGGGAGGATCCATCTATTTATTTGTAGATACTTCACTTATGTCCTTCACATGGAGCGGACCAGGGATTGATTGGACGAGTTCTGCCAATGATTCCATTCAAGTTTCCTACAGTGGACTATACCAGTTCTCTGGGGTTTTAACGGATACCATTAATGGCTGTGTTGGAAATTCTACGATTGACTATTTTGTGAATGAAAAAGTACCACCCATCGTTACCATGTTTCCATTTGACGGCACAATTTGTCAAGGGGATAGTGTATACATGTCGGTACCAAATACCTATACTTCCTACAATTGGGTCGATGAAAATGGCTTTTCCCTATCAACAACCAATGAAATATATGCCTCCGATCAAGGAGCTTATTTCTGTTATGTAACGGATTCATCGGGTTGTTCACTGACAACATTGGTCGCTAATGTGGTTCAATTTGCTCCTGCTTTTTTAAGTGCCAATCCTGCAGCTGCCATTTGCGATACTGAAACAATAACGATTACTTTGAATTATTCTGGAAATCCCTATTTCTATTGGCAAAATCCAGCTTCAGCCGGGTTTGCTGATCAAATAACGGTCAATCAACCAGGGGTTTATGTCTGTTTAATAGACCAATGTGGTGATTTGTTTTTTGATTCAATTGAAATTTTTGATGGAGCCTTCAGTGTCAACTTAACAATTGATGATACCTTGTTATGCTATTCCGAAACGGCTATAATCAATGCTGACCCAGGTTATCCAACCTATGCATGGAACACTACAAGTGTAAATAATGATTCCATTACCGCATCTGCAGCAGGAGATTATTTTGTGACAGTCACCAACCAATATGGCTGTACTGTCAACTCCGACACTGTTTCAATTCAAGTGGTACCTTTCTCCAATCCGCCAGCCATTCAAGATACGATGGTTTGTCCAGGTGCAGATATTTTTCTATCGGATGGTTTGGGCACAACGATCAATTGGTATGACGTGAGTCAAAATTTGGTTTCTTCCAATGTAGCATTCAACATCTTGAATTTGCAATCGGATTCAACTGTTTTGGCTGCTTACGATGTCATGGGCTGTTCTCCTGCCTTCCAAACTATTGCTATTTCGGTTGCGCCACCCTTAAACATTGCCCAAATCGTTGGTGACACCATTGCCTGTTTAGGCGACGAATTATCGCTCAGCATTGACATGCAGGTTGCGAACCTTCAATGGTATTTGGATGGCGTTCCGTTTTCGACTGATTCACTTTTCATTGTTTCCAGCAGCAGCACAGCTCAAATCGTTACGGTTGACATTTCAAATATTTGCTATACCAATTTCTTGAGCCAAACAGTTTATGCCTATCCAATTTCTCCCATTTCTATTCTTGAAGATTCCTTGTTATTGTGTGGTGATCAACTTGTCGATTTGGAAGCGATTGGAAATATGAACAACTTCACCTGGACTGGTAATCAAGGGAATTCAGTTGGCAATATCATTCAAGTAAACGCTTCAATTGGAAATGGTTTTCTTTATGTTCAAGGCGTTGATCTCAATGGTTGCCCATCTAACAGGGATTCCATTTGGTTGGAAACTTCTACCCTCGATTTCACCCTTTCTAGCGATAATTTCAATTGTTTTGGCGATTCGGCTAGCATCTTTTTTAACACTTCGAGTGCTGGTATTCTTTGGTCTGGCCTGAACTTTTCAACCACCAATAATTTCATTCCTATTGCCGTTGATAGTTCCACAATTGGATGGTTTACGGTTCAAGCACTAGATCCAACAGGCTGTATATACACAGATTCCATTCAACTTTCACTTTCCGCTTTGCCTACAATTCAATTGACAAATGACACACTAATGTGTTTGAATGATTGGTTGAGTTATTCGGGAACGTCGAGTTCTGTAAGCTATACTTGGCAAGGATTAAATCCAGGAGACAATTTGCTCATTCAAGGAAATTCTTGGTACTTGTTAATCGCCACAAATCAGGATGGTTGTGCGGTGTACGATTCCATTTATGTTGAAACGATCAACTGTTCGAACAGTTTACCGAACGTATTCTCTCCAAACGGGGACGGCGTGAATGAATTCTATGTGATTGATGAAGCGCTTCTATTTCCAAACAATGAAATCCTTGTTGTGAATCGATGGGGAAATGTTGTTTACCAGGCGAAAGGCTACAAAAACAATTGGAACGGAGACAACTTAGTCGACGGCGTTTATTTTGTTGTTTTTGTGCACGACACAACCGACCCAAATTCAGCCAAATTTAATAGCTTCGTCCACATCGTTCGGTAACGAAAATCAAGTATGAATTTCTTTCAAATAAATCTGTTCTAATTGACCTTGGGTTGGGTGCCATTCCACTTCACAGTCCAAAAAATGAACATCCATTAGCGTAGAATAGCCCGATCGAGCAATGATTTTCTTAGCCGATAAAAGAATTTGATCGATTTCCAACCAATCGACGCGTTTCATTTCATCGGCTGATTCTCGTTTCCCTTTGTAAATGAATACAATTTCATCCGAATCATTTTTCAAATTCCTTTTTTGCACGGTATAAAACTGCTCGGCATACGGTTCCGGACCGCTAATCAATACAACCGTTTTCGTCTTTTCGGCAGGCATTTTCATTCCTTCTAGCCTACTCACCGCTCCCAAAAATCGTTGCGGAACGTTTGTTTTTCCTCGACTTAATTTCCCTGCAAATTGATGATTTGAAGAATCTAATACCCAAATTTCGGAAAACTGATTCAATAAATTTCGATGAAAAAGCTGGGCAAATTTCAAATACCAAGGTAAAGGCAAACTGACTTGATGGGTCACAAATATGGAATCAACTTTTGGATGTCTGAAAAAATAACGGTGATCACTGATAACCAAATCTACGGCTTTTTCACCGCAAAATGAATCCACAAAAGCCCTTTCTTTTTTCGAAAAACGCGCCAATTGCGAGAAAGAACGCACCAGATCCCAAGCGAAGTTTCCTTTTCCCCGAAAGTGAAATGGATAGCTTTCCAAGGCAACAAAATTCATCGCCGGAAAATAGTTCGTATAAATTTCTTGCTGTGCCTCATTGCAAGCAATCCAAATCGCGTTGTCTTGCGCCAGCAATTGTTTCAAAATTGGAATCGAGCGTGATACGTGTCCCCAGCCCCAATTCAAGGGCGAGAATAAAATTCTTCTTTGGGAAATATGCGCTATCGCTTTTGGATTCATCAATCGTTAAACTTGGTTAAAACTAAGGAAAAAACAACGCTCTGTGGATAGATTTCGTTTTTAAAAGAAATCCACTCTCAATTAATTTATAACTTTAACTCTCAAACATTAGAAATCTATTATGGATCAAAACGAGTTCAACAAATACGCCACCAAGCACATGGGCATCAACAGTATGCACCTTGGGCATTATATCGAATCTTCTGTAACGCCTTATATCATCGAAGAACGTCCAATGAACATGACTCAAATGGATGTTTTCTCTCGATTGATGATGGACAGAATTATTTTCTTGGGAACAGGAATCAACGACAATGTGGCCAACATTATCAATGCACAGTTGCTTTTCTTGGAGTCGGTTGACCCGAAAAAAGACATTCAAATTTATTTGAATTCACCCGGCGGCGGCGTATACGCTGGATTGGGAATTTACGATACAATGCAATTCATCAAGCCGGATGTAGCCACAATTTGTACCGGTATGGCGGCTTCTATGGGCGCTGTATTGATGTGTGCTGGAACCAAAGGAAAACGTTCTGCATTGAAACATTCTCGTGTGATGATTCACCAACCTTTGGGCGGTGCGCAAGGTCAAGCTTCTGACATTGAAATCACAGCGCGTGAAATTGCGAAATTGAAAAAAGAATTGTACGACATCATTGCGAAACACAGTGGTCAAACGTATGACAAGGTTTGGGCCGATTCTGATAGAGATTATTGGATGACCGCCGACGAAGCCAAAGAGTACGGAATGGTCGACGAAGTATTGGACCGAGGTCCTAAATAATCGTTAAAAAAACGGGAAGCCATTGAAAGCTTCCCGTTTTCTTTTGCCTAAACTACATTATTACCGTATTTTTGCAATGAATCAAGGAGATATTCGTTATTCCATCCTCCTTTAGACAAGATACAGTGAAAAAAGAAACAGGTTGTTCTTTCTGCGGAAAATCGCGAAACGAAGTAGGCATTTTAATTGCCGGAGTTACAGGTCACATTTGTGAGAATTGTATTACACAAGCGCACGCCATCATAAAAGAAGAGGAATTAAGCCACAACAACGGGAAAGCAAAAAGTCCTGTGAATGTCTTGAAACCAAAAGAAATTCTTGAAAAATTAGACGATTACGTAATCGGCCAAGTGGATGCGAAGAAAACATTGGCTGTAGCGGTTTACAATCATTACAAACGTTTGAATCAACCGGTTAAAAAAGACGACGTTGAAATCGAAAAATCCAACGTGATTTTGGTAGGAAGAACGGGTACCGGAAAAACCTTGTTGGCTAAAACCATTGCCAAAATGTTGAATGTTCCATTTAGCATTGCCGATGCAACGGTTTTAACCGAAGCCGGTTATGTTGGTGAAGATGTTGAAAGTATTCTTTCTCGTTTGTTGCAAGCTGCCGACTACGACGTGGAAGCCGCTCAAAATGGCATTGTTTTCATCGATGAAATTGATAAAATTGCCCGTAAAAGCGATAATCCTTCCATTACACGGGATGTTTCAGGCGAAGGCGTACAACAAGCACTTTTGAAATTGTTGGAAGGAACCATCGTAAACGTTCCACCGCAAGGAGGAAGAAAACACCCAGAACAAAAAATGATTCAAATCGACACGCGCAACATCTTATTTGTTTGTGGCGGTGCTTTCGATGGAATTGAAAAAATAATCTCTTCCCGTGTGAATCGCCAAACCATTGGCTTTTCTTCCGCTGACGAAGAACGAATTGAAGGGGAAACGGTTTTGCGTTACATCAACCCAACAGATATCAAAACATTTGGTTTAATTCCTGAATTGATTGGCCGTTTTCCGGTCTTAACGTATTTGGAACCATTGGATGCCGCAAGTTTGAAAAGAATTTTGACGGAACCGAAAAACGCCTTGGTGAAACAATATTTGAAATTGTTTGAAATCGATGGAATTCAATTGTCATTTGACAGTGCTGTTCTTGATTTCATTGTTGAAAAAGCCATTGAATTCAAATTGGGCGCACGAGGTTTACGTTCGATCTGCGAAGCTATCTTAACCGACGCGATGTTTGATTTGCCTTCTAGCGGCGAAAAAACGTACAAAGTGACGTTGAATTATGCACAAGAACACTTCTCCAATTCGAAAATGGCGAAGCTAAAAGTGGCCTAATGAAAACCCACGAATACAAAGCTTTTATTGATTGGACCTGTAGCAAAGGAATTGGAACTACTAGTTACCAAAGCTACGAGCGCAATTACTCTGTGCGTGTCAATGGCAAACAACAAGTCATTCACGGTTCGGCTGATTCTGCTTTTTTAGGCGATCCAAGTCGCTTCAATCCAGAAGAATTGTTTCTTGCCGCTCTCTCTTCTTGCCACATGCTTTGGTATTTGCATCTCTGTGCCGACAAAGGAATTGTTGTGCTAGAATATGCCGACAGCGCCAGTGGAACCATGATCGAAACACCAGAAGGCGGCGGACATTTTACGAACGTTACGCTGCAACCTTTGGTGACCATTGCCGATGAAAGTCAAATCGATTTGGCGAAATCGTTGCACCACGAAGCCAACAAAAAATGCTTCATTGCAAACTCCTGTAATTTCCCCATTGACCATAAGCCAACAGTGAATTTTAAGTTATAGCTCTTTTTGGAATATGGATCGTCCGCCGCGGCGGACTGATGGAACATAGACCATCTGCTAAAGCAGATTGATGGAGAAGATACTCATTCAATATTCAAAAATCCATCAGTGAGCCAGCGAACATTCCATACTCCATATTCCATGCTCCAATTCAATGAATCCGAAACTTACAATATTTAATTACACTACCTCTCGAAGTAAAAAGTTTCTCGTAATGCGTCTTGATGTGGAAAATGTCCTTGGTGACTTGGTCGATGTTTTCGTCCATGTCGTTGTACAAATCCCAGGTAATTAAAAGCGGTTCGTAGCCTTTTTCTTTGACCTCGTCGGTGGTGTATTCAAACAACAAATCACTGTCGGTTTTCATGTGAACAATGCCGCCTTTTTTCAAAATCTTGCGGTATTTGTTGATGAAATTGGGTGAACTCAATCGTTTGTTGGGTTTGTTGGGTTGAGGATCCGAGAAAGTCAACCAAATTTCATCAATTTCATCTTCTGCAAAGGTATCGTTGATGAAATCAATTTTCGTGCGACAAAACGCCACATTTTTCATGTCGTTTTCCAACGCTTCCGTTGCACCAATGTACATCCGCGCGCCTTTGATGTCCACACCAATAAAGTTTTTCTCTGGATAAAAACGGGACAAACCAACCGAATATTCGCCTTTTCCACAGCCCAATTCCAAAACAATGGGATGATCGTTTCCGAAATATTCTTTCCACTTTCCTTTCATTTCGGAAACCTCACCAATGGTTGGTTCGAAAAAATTCGGATAATCTTTGACTACTGCAAATCGACGTAATTTATCTTTTCCCAAAACGTATGCTTAATTTTATTTTTAATTGATTTTCAAGATTCTACCAACTCAACTTGATATCCTGCGTGTTTTCGAATATTCAACACCCTTCCTCCATCTAGAATCAAGTATTGCCCTTTGATGCCTTGCAAAATTCCTTCAATGGTGGATTCTTTGTCAAACGAAACGCTTTTTACTTTTTCTGGAAAACTCAAAACGGGGTAATCGATTTCGATAATTTCATCGTTTTCCGAGAAATATTGCGTTAAATCTTCTGGCAATTGTTCGTGCAGCGACCATTTCTCATCTTCCAAATCAATGGAATCATCGAATTCATTTTTGAGCATTCGCTGCCAATTGGTTTTATCGGTAAACATAGCTTTCAATTCCACTTCCAAACGACCTGCTTCATAACGATTCGGTGTTTCTACCAATCGAATGGCCGATTTTGCTCCTTGGTCAATCCAGCGCGTTGGAACTTGCGTTTCGCGTGTTACGCCCACTTTCACTACATCGCTCGCGGCCAAATACACCACATGCGGCTGATTGTGATTCGCTTCTTCCCAAGCTACATCTCTTCCTTCGCCCAAATGCGCACGACACAATTCCGGGCGGATGATGCATTCCGCCGCTTCTGGAGCGCTAATAAAACAAGGATAACAGAAACCTTCTCCAAACGATTTTTTGGTCACCTTGCCACATTTCTGACAGATGATGGTGCCGGTGAAACTTAAACGAATGGATTTGCCAATGAAATCATTCATCACCACAGGCGTTTCCCATTTCAACGAATAACGAACCGGTTTCCCCAATTCGGTTTTCATTTTATGTAAAATACCGATCATTTATTCTTCTGGTAAAATTTCCATTTTTTCCGCGAAATGATAGCAATAATCACGGAGATCTTCCACGATATTCACCTCATTTGTGGCGCGTTCAAACGTATCTGCCATGGAAAGCAAGGTTTGGTGGAAAAACTGTTTCATCTCTTCAATCGACATGTCTTTCGTCCACAAATCAATTTTCATTGTGTTTTTTTCTTCACCGTCCCACATACCCAAAAACATCGCTTTGGCACGTTGGTTTTTCATATCACCATCTTGTGCATCCCAGCGAATTTCAACGGGCAGTTTATTTTCGTCCATTCCAATTTGGACTTTAATTTCAGATATGCTTTTAATTTCTTCGTTCATTTTAATCGATTTCGTAGGCTTGTAAAATTTTATTGTACGGTGTTTTCTGCAATTGCTGCAGCGTTACCTCATTTTTCTCCATGTATTTCCGAACCATTTGCCAGCCCAAAAATTGTCCCAAACGATCGGGCCCTTTTTCTGGTAAACCAACTGTAAAAGGTCCGGGTGCTAGCATGTTGATAGATTCAGTCTCATTCACACGGAACAACATTTTCTCTTTCACCAAATAATCCCACAGCGAAAATTCATTTTCTTTCGCCCATTTCAAGTCTTCAGCGGAATACCGAATGATAATTTCTTCTGGTTTTTCTGGAAAAGCAGCTTGGGTAAAATAAATCACTTTTCCCCAATTGATCATGTTCTCCGCCAAAGTGCCTTCTTTCAATTCTACTACATTGGACATGATCCAAGAGCAGACCGCATCTCGCGACAGATATTTCTCATCCATTCCTTCTTTGATCCATTGAAAAAAGACCTCTGCTGGCAACTGTTGAATCAATGGATTCGTTGGACCCAGATAACGTTCCAATCCTATCACAATTTCATTTTGGGTAGAAAAAGCACTGCTTTGAAAACAGGTATTGGCAAAGACAATGGCGGTTGGTATTTTACTTTCAACTAAATGGAATTTCACATTGCGCAATCCAAGCACAATTTCCTGATGAAATTGGATGGGTGAAGGAAATTTTTTCGCTATTTCCTCCTCATATTTTACCATGAACGGATCTTTGGCGAACAAGGCAATGTTGCGCAGAACCGACGTATCATCTGGATTTTGCAATTGCAATCCCATGCCCAATTCAAATTCGTAGGCTTCCGGAATATTCTCTTTGTAGTGGGCATTCCATTTCGCCAGCTCAACACCATTTGAGCGGATAAAAGTGGAATCCATGTTGTAATAATCCACATCCAATTGAATATTTGAAGAATCAATCTTCAAGGGATCATTTTTACAAGAAAAAAGAAAAATTAGTGTAAAGATCAGAAGTACAACTTTCCAAAGAGCCATATTTATTGCTTAATATTGCAGTCAAAATTAACGAAAACTAAGGTTTTCTATTTATTTTTATTGAATTAAAAATCTTCTATGAAAAAACTAATACTTTTCACGCTTGCCATGACAACAGGGATTGTCTATTCTCAAGATGCTTCAGACAAAAAAGTACAAGCTGGACTTGGGTTTTCTACCGGATTGAATTTAAACAAAACGGCGACTAAAAAAATGTCTACGGACGGTATTGGTTCTGCTTTTTCGATTGGTTTAAATTTAAACTACAACTTTAGCAGCACCATTGGTTTTTTCACTGGCTTGGACGTTGATTTTGAAAAAAATAAGATAAAACCAAATCCAGGAACGATTGGAAACGGTTCGACTTATTATAATTATAACGATACCAAAATCATTCAAAAAGGAGATGCTCAGGCAACCGATCAGTTGTTTATGTTATCCGACAGAACACAGAAACCTATCTATGTGACGATTCCAACCATGTTGCTTTTCAGAACAAAATACTTTGGTGACCTTCGTTTTTTTGGCAAATTTGGATTAAGAACGAGCATTTTGGTAGGAGGCAAAATTAACGACAATGGCTTTACTTTGGCCAATAATGATATTAATTCCATCGCTGCCCCAGCGGAAAACAATACGATGAAAGTTTCGTCGGACATGAACTTTATTCGTTCTTCCATCGGTTTGTCGTTGGGTACAGAGTGGAATTTTTCAGGTTCCACTTCCCTTGCTATCGAAATTGGATATTATTATGGCTTCGTTCCTATTTACCGATCCAATACTATCGGTGAAGGAAAAAACAAAACTTTGTATTACCGAGATGCTTCTGGATTTCGAGAATATTACACAAACGCGATGACACAAAGTCAATTGCAATTAAAAGTGGCCTTATTATTTTAAAAAAAATGGACTATTCCAAAGTCGCTGAACACATAAAAAAATGGTTAACACAATATGCCCTCGGAGCCAAAGCTGAGGGCTTTATTGTTGGCATTTCCGGTGGAATCGATTCAGCCGTGACTTCGACCTTGTGCGCGCAAACAGGTTTAAAAACAATCGTTTTAAGCATGCCCATTCGCCAAACGAGTGCCGAACACAGTCGAGCCTTGAACCACATGGCTGATTTGAAGAAAAAATACAACAATGTGCAAGAAATAGAAATCAATCTTTCCTCCACATTTGAACAATTGGAAACTGTATTTCCAAAAGAAACCACGGATCATCATCTCGCGATGGCGAATTCTCGTGCTCGATTGAGAATGCTTACCTTGTATGCGATTGGCCAAACGAATGGTTGTTTGGTGGCCGGTACCGGGAACAAAGTCGAAGATTTTGGTGTTGGCTTTTATACAAAATACGGCGACGGAGGAGTTGACATTAGCCCAATCGCCGATTTAATGAAAACAGAAGTTTGGTCGTTGGCAGCCGAAATTGGTGTAATCGAAGAAATTATTTCAGCCAAACCCACAGATGGATTGTGGGAAGATGGCCGAAGTGATGAAGACCAAATTGGCGCTTCCTACCCTGAATTAGAATGGGCGATGACTTATGCAGATGGCGGAAATTCACTCACGGAAAGACAAAAAGAAGTCTTGACAATTTACCGAAACTACAACCGAGCAAATCAACACAAAATGAACCCAATACCAGTTTGTCTAATTCCCTTTGAACTTCACTAATCAAATCTCATGATAAAATATTCTAACCACAACCTTCAACTCCTTTTCTGTATTTTACTCATTGCTCTTGGCCAAGCAACTGCCCAACAAGATTTCAACAACTTCCAGATTCTGCACTCAACAGGCTCAATACCTTCTGATTTTGTAACGAAATCTTCCGAAAAAGTGCAAGTCGACATGCAAAAAGAGCGTGAAAACTTGAACATTCGTGAAAAGAAAATTTTTCTTGAAGGAGTTCACTACGGTGTTGATGAACTACTACAATCAGGATTGGTAATCTATGGTGATGAAGTTTCAGAATACATCACCCAAGTCGCTAAAAAATTATTGGAAAAAGAACCAGAATTGTTTTCTCAACTTCGATTCTATACCATCAAATCAAATGTTTCAAACGCCTTGTCAACAGACCAAGGAATTGTTTTTGTTACGACAGGATTGATTTCTCAACTCACTTCTGAAGCGCAGTTGGCCTTTGTTTTAGCACATGAAATTTCTCATTATACCGAAAAGCATGTGGTTGAATCGTTTGAATACCGAACAAGAAACAATGGTTTGCGGGACCAAATCAAACAACTCAGTACTTATTCGAGAGAGAAAGAGTTTGAAGCGGATGTTTTGGGAGTCAAGTTATATGCTAAAGCGGGATATTCACAAAAATATGTGACAAGCACCTTTGACGTGTTGATGTATTCCTACTTACCAATTGACGAAATTGAATTTCCAGAAACCTATTTTAATACGAGTCTTTGTTATATCCCCAAAACAAAGTTTCCTACCAAAAAATACCCGATAAAAGCGGAAGAAAATTATGACGACAGTCGTAGCTCTCACCCCAACATTCAACGAAGAAAAGACAAAGCCTTGGAAGCAGTTAGCAATCAAGCGAATTGGGGAACAGTCGATAATTATTTTGGCAACGAGAAATTCGAATACATCCGAAATCTATCCAGATTTGAACGGGTTCGTACGGATATATTAAATTCAGAATACGCCAACGCGCTTTACACGATTTTTATTTTGGAGAAATCCTTTCCAAATTCATTGTATTTAACGAGAATGAAAGCCCAGAGTTGGTTGGGATTGGCGACATTTAAACAAGGTGGTTCCATCAACAAAGCCATTGACTCCAAATCCAATATGGAAGGGGAAGGTGCAGCTTTGCACTATTTCATTCGTTCCTTGAATGAAAAAGAGATGATGACTTTGTCTATGCGTATTGTTGAAGACGCTAGAAAAAGTTACCCGGATGACAAAGAAATCAGTGCGGTCTGGAAAAGAATTACAAAAAGCTTATATGTTTCAGAAGTTCAGTTGGACCAATTAAACAAAAAAACATTTCAAGAGGCAATCGATCAACTGAGCAAAATTGACACTTTGGTCAGCGACACCACCCTAATCGTTGAAGCAAAACCGCTTTCTAAATACGATAAAATCAGACAAAAAAAGAGCGGTATTAGTGACACAGAAGTGGATTCCAGCTTTTACTACAAATACAACTTGTCTGATTTAGTGGTGAATGAATTGTTCTTGAATCGTTTTGATGAGCTTAAAAAATTAGATCAAGACGAGAAAGAAAAGGAAGAGGCGTATTACTTATTATCAAGGGCGGAAAGGAAAAAAATAGATTTTAATAGAGATAAGACCGATATTTCTGAATTTATTTTAGTCGAACCTGCTGCAATCAGCTACAAAAAAGGAAAAGTGAACCTAGAAGGGTCCGAAGAATTGGAAGAAAAATTCAACGAGTCTTTTAGTGAAATTGCCGATCAGCTCCATCTGAAAATGCAACAAGTTGGAAAAGGAAATTTAAATGAATTAGGTACTACTGGTTTTAATGACAAAAGTATATTTACTTCCTTGCTGATTCAAGTATCGAACAATGACAATCTAGAAGTTTTTCCGGTAGATTTTTCAGAATTAGATGAAATTCAACAACGATATGGCACCAATAAATTGGTCTTCTCCATAATCGAGCATTACTATCGTCCTAAGTTTAGCGCTGGAGCTTTCTTTTTTGTTTTCTTCCCACCTGCGCTTTTAGGTTATTTACCCGTTCCGTTTATCAAAGGAAACACGACCGAAATCAATTTAGCTGTTTTAGATATTTCGGATTCAAAAATTACCAATGGCGCGCAATATACATTCAACGAGCCAATTAGTAAATACAGTTTGAAAGCAAGGATTTACGATATTTTCAGCTCCATCAATCTTAAAAAATAACGCATGAAATTCAATATCCTATCCTTAATTTCCCTTCTTTTTATCGCTCCAATTTTGTTCAGTCAGAACAATGGTTTTATTGGTAAGAAGAATTTTATTTCAGCCGATGTCCGCGCATTCACACCGCTTGTTGCTGGCTTGTTCAGTACCGATGAGAGTTATCACAAAACGGAAGGCACCTCTTATTTACCTACTAAAAATTTAATCGATTATGGATTCAATTTTTCCATCGGAAGAGCCATGGCAAGAAATTTTGGTGTGATTCTCCAATACGGCATTTCGTTTTATGACTTTTCGTACAGTTCAGGCGACGGAGATTTCAATTACAACGCTGCGAATCCACCAATTGATCCGAATTATTACAATTATTATACGACTCTGAACAAAACCAACTGGTTTCACGCAAAGTCTACGACGTTCATGCCCATCCTTGAACTGACTAATCGATCTGGGTTGCTTCCTCTTGGCTTAAGTCATCAAATCGGGCTTGGTTTTACAAAACACACTTTTCAAGAAGATAACTACAACATCCAATTCATAGGTAACGACGGTGTAGAGAATTATACACCTACCAATTTATACGACTATAAAAATGGATCTATCCGATCAATCGTAATGATGTATAAAATCAATTTAAGAATTCCTGTAACCAAATTCTTATTGTTCAACTTAGGATTTCGATACAACTTGAATATGGTTCGTGACCCAAGCTACTTGTTCTTCAATGATGCTAATGCGAGCCAATATGTAATTGATCAATCCACTTTTCGTGAAATGATTCGGAACAAAGAATTTTCAAATATTATGTCCTTGGAAACCGGATTTAGTTTTTGCTTCTAGGCTTCTGGAGCGAGCCGAAGTACTATCCCTTCTATCGCCTCCGTAACGTGAATTTGACAGCCCAATCGGCTGTTGCTCTTCACAAAAAACGCTTGGTCCAACATGTCTAATTCTGCATCGCTTTGTTCTGGTAAATCGGTATCGGATTCAAGATAGCATTGACAAGTAGCACACATCGCCATGCCACCACATTCACCTAAAACAGGTAACTCATAAGCTTTACACACTTCCATGATGTTCATACTCATGTCGGTTGGGGCAGTTAATTGATGTTCAACTCCTTCTCGGTCAATAATTGTGATGTTTACTTCTTCCATGATTCAAATACTTGGGCACAAAAATAATCAAAACCCATTACGGAAAACTGAATTTGAGACTTTAGAATGAATTTAAAATTCAATTAAATATGCGCAAGCTGCCATTTCCATTCCAAGCTGTTTGGAATATTCTCAAGCCATATTGGCTGTTGGTAATGGCTGAACCATCATAAAGAGAAAAAGTCGCATTGTTGCAAGAATCCACCAAAGTCAAAAAATTGTCAGGATCTGGTGTCAATGGGCGAACACATGTTCCTTCTAGATCTGCTGGTGAATGTCGATCAAACGCGATGAACTCATCTGTTGCTCGTCTAAAAACAATGATTCCTTTGGAACCGCCATTCACATACGTCCACCCACTCACACCGGTCAACGCATTGTAACTCGGTAAATTGATGTCAATAGTTATATCCGTCGGCACGATTGGCACAGGATTGTTATTGTTTTTTTTGCAAGCGATAGCAAGTGTAAAAACGAGAAATGCTAAAATAATTCTTACTTTCATGGCGTTGTACTATCAACAAAGATACAATGAAAACGTTGTTTAGAATTAGTTTATTGCTTTTTATCCTTTTCAGTCCATCGATGGTTTTTGCTCAAAAAGCACCTACCTCTGTGGCGGAAGCGGAAAAAATTCTAGCCAAAAAAGAAAAAAGCAAACAAAAGGCGAGTAAGAAAGCGATGAAGGAGGCAAAAAAGAACTTTGCAGCCATGCAGTCGAAAGAATTCAGAAAATCGCTTAAACGCAACGAAAAACGTCACAGAAAGGAAGCTAGACGGAAAAGAAGACGCGCTCGACGTTAATCTTGCACCGACAGCAATTCTTCAGTCGCTTGTTCCCACGTTTCCATAGCTTTGTCCAAGTCTTCTTTCTTGCTGGCAAATTTCGCTAACAAGTCTGCTGATTTCTGTTCATCGCTGTAATCCATTCGTTCCACGTCTTGTTGCAACAAATGAATTTCCTTTTCCAAACTCTCTATTTCTTCCTCTGTTTTTCGAACCAAAGTACTCAATTGATTTTTACGTTTTTTGCGCTCTTTTTGCTCTTCAAAACTGTAACTCTGTTTTTCAATTGGTTTCTCCACTTTAGCAGCAACGGGCGCTTCTGCCTTCAAAGTAGTAGGAGCATCTGACAAACTCATTTTTCGGTCCAAAAATTCTTGCACAGAGAAATGGTGAATTTTCAAGGTCTTGTCTTCAATGTCCCAAATTCGATTGGTCAATCCGTCCAAAAACTCTCGATCGTGAGAAACAACAATAAACGTTCCTTCGTAGTTAATCAACGCTTCTTTTAACACTTCTTTGCTCTGTAAATCCAAGTGATTGGTTGGCTCATCGAGTATCAAGAAATTCGATGGACTCAACAACAACTGACACAAGGCCAAACGCGTACGTTCACCTCCAGACAAAACGGCTACTTTTTTATCGACTTCTTCACCGGAGAACAAAAATGCGCCAAGTATGCTTCTCAACTTGTGACGAATTTCACCCTTGGCTACCATGTCTACTGTTTCGTAGATGGTTTTGGTCGTATCCAAACTTTCAGCTTGATCTTGGGCGAAATAGGAAATATTCACATTGTGTCCATATTCCACAATGCCATCTCCAGGAATTGTATTCATTACGCGTTTGAGCAATGTAGATTTCCCGACACCATTGGCGCCCAACAAGGCAATTTTTTCGCCGCGACCCACCGTTATATTGATTTCGCGGAATATGACTTTTTCTTCGTAGGTTTTTCCCATCCCTTTCATGTCCAAAACCCATTTACCGGGTTGGTGACTTAATGGGAAAGCTACACGCATCTTTGCGGCAGAATCTTTGTCGACAGTAATGATTTCTGTTTTCTCTAACTTCTTGATCAAAGATTGGGCAAAAGCAGCTTTGTTTTTCTTTGCGCGGAATTTATTAATCAATTCTTCCGTATGCTTGATATCTTTTTCCTGCTGTTTCTTTACTCCTTCTAAACGCTCCATCTCTTCCGCACGCGCCAATTTATACTTGGTATACGAAAAAGGGAAATCCAACAATTTCCCTTGGGAAATTTCCAACGTTCTTTTGGTCACATTATCTAAGAAAAGACGGTCGTGTGAAATCACGATCACAGCACCTTCAAATTTTTGCAAGTATTTTTCCAACCAAGCAATGGACAAAATATCCAAGTGATTCGTTGGCTCATCGAGTAAAATGATATCCGGATTATTGACTAATATGCGTGCTAACTCCGCCCGCATTTTCCAACCTCCAGAAAACGTGTTCAATGGTCGCGACAATTCCTCCTCTTGGAAACCCAATCCTTTCAAAGTCGAAATGATTTTTTCTTCCCATTGGAATCCTTCAAGCACCGCAAATGAATGATTTAAATCACTCATTTCGTCTAACATCGCTAAATAACTTTCCGCTTCATAATCGGAACGCTCCACCAAATCATGGTTAATCTGGTCCAAACGCGTGCGAATGTGATTCAAACTGTCATTGCTATCGTTCAAAAAGTTGAAGACCGACTTGGTTGTATCCAATTTCAAGTCTTGACTCAAATATCCAATTGTGGTTCCTTTCGGTGCATGTATTTTTCCTTCAGACGGTTTATCCTTTCCTGAAATCAATTTTAAAATAGTCGATTTTCCCGCACCATTTTTACCTACCAAACCAACTTTGTCACCCTTGTTGATTTGCGCCGTTACACCTTGAAATAAATAACCTTGAGGCAGAAAAACGCCTAAGTTGTCCAATTGAATCATGCCGCAAAGGTAATACCTTCTTAACCATTATACAGAATCGAATTGAAAAAGATACAAATAGTCTTTATCAATCTTACGTTTTCAACTAATTAAAAGGACCAAACATCGGATTCAATGGTTCTAATTTCCTCTCGAATCCGTTGACTTTCATACAAAGCATCCACACCTGAAGCATATTCCTCAATGGTTCGATCATAGATGTTACTCTCTTTGTACACCACTGCATTGAATCGGTGCTTCCAAAATAAATCATCGAAACTCATCATTTGCGCGTCATTTTGAGGATTCTGCAAAAGATAATTGTTGAATATGTAGCGACATTCTGGAAAATGCAGCCAAAACAATTCCTTGGCGCCGAGCAGTACCTTATCACCTGCTGCATTGTATTCATAATCCAAAACAACGGGGGCAATGGCCAAAATCCGTGTATCCATTTTGCCCCGCTCCTTGTCAAAAAACCACTCTTCTTTTATTCGATATTGGATAATATCAGCAGAAGTGTACCAAATCGTGTCCCGAGCGGCATATACCACCGATTGAACACCATTTATTTCTTCGACCATGGCTTCCCCAAATTCATCTGTCAAAGGAATATCACTTTGGGGGCCTAACTTGCCGAAATAGTAAAGCGCTTCCTCTTTGAAACTAGCATCCGTATAGAAATTTTTACCAGGTGCTGGTTTTACCGGATACTTCAGTTGGTCGCCATCTCGTTTGCCAAACAAATTATTCGGGCTGAAGGGAGAAAAAAGGGTCAAATTGCCGGCTAAAACATTGCATCGGATTATTGACCATAAACTTACATTTTGTGTGTTTTGAATCCAAAATCCAGTAGCTGTGATTTCATCCAACGGATAATGTAAGGGCAAATTAATTTTTTCCCGCAAATCAATATACGACCAAACTTTTTTGCTCCAAATAACATCTGCTTCACGAACGGTTTCATAAGGAATCAACTTTTTTGTGGCCACATTTTCAAGAATAGCCACACCGTTTGCAATTCCATTTTCGGAAATATTGGATTTCCCACAAAAACAATCTTGTGCAAAGGAAGTGGATCCAATTGCAACCAACAACGACAAAAGCAATAATTTCTTCATGATTTCGATTTACAATCATAACCGCAATTCCTTCTATCGTTACAAATTGGACATAAAAAAAGGAGACCTTTCGATCTCCTTTTTTTATAATTTATTTTTCTTAGAAATTCCAAACATCGTGTTCGATTGTTCTAATGTTTTCTTTAATCTGGTTACTTTCATACAAAGCATCTACTCCCGTTCGGTACGTTTCAATCTTGCGATCGTAAACGCTACTTTCTTTGTAGACAACTGCATTAAAACGACGTTTCCAGAACAAGTCATCAAAACTCATCCATTGTGCATCATTCTTGTCATTGTACGTAAAGTAATTGTTGAATATGAAACGACAGTGCGGGAAATACAACCAGAACAATTCTTTTGTTCCTCGTACACTTTTACCTGAACTTGTTATTTCTTGGTCCAAAACTACCGGTGCAATTGCAATGATTCGAACATCCAATACAGAACGCTCTTTATCAAAGAACCAATCTTCTTTCAAACGATATTGAATGATATCTTTAGATGTATACCAAATCGTATCTCTTGGAGGATAAACGAATTCTTGAAATCCATCTTTTCCAACTTTTACCATTGGTTCACCAAATTCATCCGTCAATGGAATATCACTTTGAGGACCTAAGGTTCCGAAATAATACACCAATTGCTCACGGAATGCAGAATCCGTAAAGAAATTCATACCAGGTTGCGGGTCAATTGGATATTTCAACTGATCTCCATCTCTTTCACCAAACAAATTATCCAAACTGAAGGGAGAGAACAAACGCAAATCACCGTTCAAAACGTGATTACGAATAACCGTCCACAAACTCCAACGTTCTGCATTACGAATCCAAGCGCCTGTTTGCGTGATTTCATCTAACGGAAAATACAAACTATGATTGATTTTCTCTCTCAAGTCAATGTATTCCCAAGCCCTTTTGCTCCAAATTACATCCGCTTCACGTACGTATTCATACGGGATTAATTTTTTTGTAGGAATATTTTCTTTGATGTAAACACCGTCCACAATTCCATCAGCAGGCACATTAACAGGCCCACCGTTCAATTCTTGAGCAAACAACCCCGAAATTGAACCAATCGCAATAAGACTTACAAATAGACTTTTCATATTCATTTCTATTATAATTTAAAGGTACCTCCTCTTTTACGAGTGACACCATCTGGTCCACGAACATCTGTCATGAAACCTACCACTGAACCTGGTTTAGCTTGTTTTAACAAATTAACCGCAGCAGGATTGATTTGTCCTCCTGGTCCTTTTGGTGGAGCAATTGGACTTCCTGATACAGACATTTCCCAACCTAACACGGTAAATGTAGCATTCAATGGAATTTCTGGTGGGTATTTCGCAAACAAACGTGTTTCAGCTCTTGAAATCTGTTCTCCGTTTTTAGCAGCCCCAAAATACAATTCTGGATCTGGCAAACGACTTACTCTGAACTGAAATGTTCCTAAGGAAACTGTTTTGTTTGTAATAGACGATTTACCAGAAACCGTAATTGATGCTTCACGACCAGCACCTGGATTAGCTATCCATCCATTTCCTGATTTAGTCAATGAAACACCGCTACCAGAAAGAACTGTTTGATCATAACCTGATGCAACCGCTTCAACTTTGTTTGGATATCCTCTGTACAATACATTCAACTCAGGTAGAGAAACATTTCCACTCGGTTTCATGATTTTTACCGTTTTCTCCCAAGGCATTGTTTTTGGAATACCCGATTTGTTTCGAATGGTAATGTTACCAGACAAGGTCATTTCACTACCACCTGATGCTCTCGTTTTGATAAAACCTTTACCATCTCGTACTTCAGAAACTGTGCTTCCGCTGTACGTAACGACTGGTTGTTTGTCGCTATCATAAGCTGCCATCAAGACTTGTACTTCAATTTCGTCACCTGCATTTGCCAATTCCGGACCATATGCCAAAGCCATAATTTTGTTGAAAGAATATTCACCTCCACCCACTCTTTGACGAATCAATGCAATTGCGTCTGCTCTAGCGGATAAAATCTCTTTCTGCATAGAAGACAAGGATGCAATCGCCGCAACAGACGGTGAGTGATCAAACGTTTTTCCGATCCAATGAACATTTTGCATTTCATGTTGGCTTGAAAACTCTTCTTTTGTCAACGAAGCATAAATTTTCTTAATCGCCTCTTTATCATCTTGATTTACATTAGACGCCTCAATTGCTTTCGTAATTTGAGCAGATAAATCCTTTTGGTCTTTGTATTTGTTGATTTCAGGTGATTTGAAAAAGAACGCTTTTTGACCATCACCTCCAGGATAGGAAGCAATTGTTTCGCACAATTCTTTTCTGTAACCGTTGTAGCTTTTCCAAAGATCCATTCCTTTTCCAGAAGGTCTTTTGATGTCCTCACCAATCACAATTCGCATGGCATCATCGTATTTGTCCTTACCAGCCACTTTGTCCAAATCCATACGAGTTGGTTTCAAAGGTTCTTTTTTGCTATAAGGAGTAACAACTATGTGTCCTACACCAATTGCAGCTACATCTTCGCCTGATTCTTTCAATATTTGAAGTTTCAAATTATCGATTTCCTCAATACGCTTTGCTGTAAATCCGTCGATTTTATCAACGATTAAACTTAATCTAGCGGCTTTCGCTGCTCTATCAGCTTCAGATTTGTCCAAAGCTGTTTCTCTTAATTCTGATCTTTTTTCGTTTCCTCTAAAAAATTCAGATTCATTCGCCTTTTGAATATTCTCTTCGATGGCTACGAATGCATCTAATATTGATTTGGAAACATTTAGTGCCAAAAGAGCGGTAAGTACCAAGTACATCATACCAATCATCTTCTGTCTAGGGGTTTCTTTTCCTCCTGCCATTTTTTCTAATGTTTTTTTAGATTAAAATCTCTACAATTCAATAACTTAAAGCTTATGCTTTTGTTACAGTCATTGCTTTCAACATATTACCATAAATGGTATTCAAATTTGACAAGTTTTGAGACAAGGTTGCCATATTTTCTTTGTACAATCTTGTATCCTCAGCAGAAGCAGATAAATCTTCCATTAATTTTGTTACTTGACCTTGGAATTTTTCTGTTGCTTCCAAATGAGCTGAAGAGCCTTTCAATTGCAATTCATACACATTGTTCAACGCTCCCAAGTTTTTAGACACTTTTTGCATTTGCTCACCGAAAGATGCTCCTTCAGCTTGCGATGATGTCATTCCAGAAATTGCCAATGAAGCTTTTTCATACGAATCAGACAAAGTACTTACTTTCTCAGCAGCAGAATTCAAACTAGATACATACGAATCTGTTGCAGCAGCGGCACTAGTAACGCCTTTTAACTGAGCAGCATTTTCGCCCAAAGCACGCATTCCATCACCCAATCTTTCCAGTAGAGCGCTATCAATTTTAGCTTCTTCTAACATTTTGTCCAAATGCTCAGTAATACCAGTACCCGAACCTCCTCTGCCTCCTCTTGCAACCGGAAGTGCTTCGTGATCTAAATCATCTGAATGCCCCAAAGCCAATTCAGGGTAAACTAATTCCCAATTTGGATCTTCATGGATCGGTTCGAATGCAGAGAAAAAGAAGATAATTGCTTCTGTTCCCAAACCTGCGATCAACATCGTATCTGCAAATTTCCAGTGCATGATTTTAAATAATGCTCCAATAATTACGACCGCTGCACCAATACCGTACAACTTCGCCATAAAATTCTTCCATCCTTTACTTCCTGGTTTCATAATGTTTTGTTTTTAAGGTTTTAATTTAAGTTTTATTTGTTATTTCAATTGAATATCGCTTTGTATTTCCTCATTCCCCTCTTTTGAGAAATCGTGACCACCACGACCTAAGTGAGTAACAACATTACGATAACCAATGAAAGATTTTGCAGTGTCTTGGTATTCATATGAACGAGTACCATTGTGTAGATAGTAACCTATGTCTTTCCAAGAACCTCCTCTGGTCACTTTTCGTTTCATTGATGGTGGATCCCAGTCCATCGCGTCATATCTATGTTCAGTATTCAAATCATTTGAGAATTCATACATGGACTCATCATAGGCAGTTTCACACCACTCAGCAACATTTCCTGCCATACAATACAATCCCCAACCATTCGGGTTGTAAGAGAATACTTTTACTGTTTGCAAACCTCCATCTTCAAAGTAACGGCCACGCATTGGTTTGAAGTTACCCAAGAAACAACCCGCTTCGTTACGGATGTAAGGTCCACCCCATGGATATGGAGATAAATCCAAATCACCACGAGAACCTCTTTCCCACTCGCCTTCTGTCGGTAAACGGAAATCATTGATAAACAAATCACCCATTCCGATCAACCAATTGTTCATCAATTGTGTTCTCCAAACTGAAAATGCTCTTGCTTGTTGCCACGTTACACCAACTACTGGGTAGTTGTCATAAGCTGGGTGCCAGAAATACATATTCGACAAAGGATCATGGAAGGAATACGTAAAGTCTCTTACCCAACACAACGTATCTGGGTATACATTGATAATTTCATCAATGATAAAACGTTGACGGTTCTCATGTCCACGAATGGCATTGTTTTGACCTATTTTATTGAAATAGCCCATATCCTTGTCTTGACCTTGCGGTTCAGTTGTAAATGGATGTGGTGGTGTCTCCAATTGACGATGTTCTTCAACAATTTGATTTTGTTGATTATCATATCCATCAGGCACGATATTGATTCTTCCTCTTTTTGCTGCTTCGCGTAAATCAATCCAGAAATAACGGTACATTAATTTACGGGTATCAATCTCACGTCTTCTATAAAAACGTTCCGGTTGAGGGTAATACATGTCTGCCAAAAGAGGAACTAAATCTTGATCTTCGTAATCAACTGGACGATCCCAATTCAAATTGAAAATCGGATTCGTTTTGTCACGATTCGCATCTCTCTCTGCTGGGTCAAAATCCACATACTCCAATCCGCCTTCATCGAAGTACTGATCTTCGTAATTGATGTAACGACTCGCATCGTCATCATCTTCTAAGCCAGCATACACTTTCTCCATGGCAATTGAGTCACGAACCCAATTCACAAACTGACGATACTCATTATTTGAGATTTCAGTTTGATCCATGTAAAATGCATTAATGGTTACGGTTTTGGCCTTCGATTGATGCAAGAATGGCATATCTTGATCATTCTCGCCCATCGCGTAGGAACCGCCTGGCACATACACCATACCGTATGGAATCTCTGGAATGTAATTTGGTCTACCAAGAACACCCGTAAGGTCACCCGATCTAGAGCTACATGCTCCGACCACAGACCCAACCAATACTAAAAACAACAGTCTTTTCATTCTACCTCTTATTTAACAATTTCCAGATACCGACAAACAATCTACAGGTTTTACTAATATCGATATAACGGAACCTAATCCAAAATGGTTACAAAGTTTATAAAAATAATTTAATCTACAACCAACGTGGATGTTTTGACGGAGATTTTTTAGGATCCGGCAAATAATAACAATATTTCAAAAGCACTTCATGCGTACCCTGTGAAATGGATGATAATTTTCCAATTGTGTAGTCATATGAATAGCCCAATGTAAAGTTATTCATGGTTCCTCCCACCATAACAGCAAGTGCGTCTGATGTTCGGTATGTAAGTCCTCCGTAATATTTCAATGTATTGTTCCCCATCAAATAGCGAACATTGATATCACTTGATAATTTCACAAAATCTGTTCTTACCAACACGTTCGCATCTAATTTACCAGGCCCTAATGGATAGGTGTAACCACCCATTGCATAGTAATGACGAGCAGAATTATAAGTAGAAATACCATTCAAAGCAGTCGCTCCAGAACCTACAGTAAAGGCTTCAGACAAACGCGTAGCACTCAAATGAGTGGAAGAAATTCCAGCGTAATAACCTCCAGTTCCTTTCCAATACAAACCAAAATTCAAATCCAAACCTGATTTAGAAAAGCCAACTGGTAATGATTTATCAATAGCTTGTGTTGGCGGCACCCAATCCGGTTGCATACCAACATTAATCAAACCACCACCTACTCCAATTCCCAATGTACCGAAACGAGTATGAACTGGATAAGCATAATTCAACATGACATTGTTTTGGCGAACAAAACCAATGGCATCGTGAAAAAAGGAAATACCTACTCCACCTGGAAAAAAACGATTAATGTTCGCTTCAACGTTTAAAATGGCCGAGTTTGGCGCACCAGACACCTTGTCCCATTGATTACGATAAACACTAGTTCCACAGATTCCTTCATCAATTCCTGTTTCGCCGGGATTAATGCTCATTTTATCATAAATGAAATGAGTAATAATCTTATCCTGCTGTGCACTTGCGGATACGACCACAGATACAAATAGAAGTGTGCTTAAAAAGTTCTTTTTAACCATATATAGTGTTGTATTGGTGTGTTTTAAATATATAAAACAGGCTAAAACCCATTTTTCAACGGGACTAAAATACTTAAATTAGTTGAAAAATGAAATTTTGAATTCAATTTTCAGTGAAAAATAAATTTATGTTAAATTATTAACCTAGCTTTTGATACGTTTTCCACCACAAATCTGGAATTTCATTTTTCATTGCTAGCTCATAATCCCTGTGATCACAGGGAACAAGGTGATGCCGATTGTACTTACGGCCTTCATGAGGAGGATAAGGAACCTCCATCCACCATCGTTCAGATTTATTACTCTTTAGAAAAACCAATTCATCTTCTGAAAAGTTATCCAAATGCACTGAGAATCGAATGTAATCCTTTTTAGAACCAATTGGGAAATCACCTTTTCTTTGAGAAACGCCATCTATAAAATACCAAATTACTTGGGCTAACAAATGATTAGCTGCGGCGCTGTCCTCTTGCGGATGAACATTGAACAATCCGACGGAGGTCAATTTATCACTAATTCCAGCATAGCGGGCAATTTGACAAATTTGATCCGCATAAAAACCATTGGGATTATCTTGTACGTGGGATGGGAAATCCGAGGCGCGTACACTTTCCATATCAATCGAAAGAATATCCGTATTTCTTAAATGGGGTTCAGCCTTTTTGAAGTCAGCATTGAATTCGCCCAACCGGCAAACATCAAAATACAATTTCTCAAACAATTCCAACTCTTCCTTGCTAGCGAACAAGCCTTGACAGCCAATATTGGCAAAATTAAATAGGTAACAAGGGCGCTGCAACAACAAATGACTCATGTAGCTCTTTGCCGTGAGTTCGTCTTCTGGACGACCAATATCTAATTTGGCGTCAACAGCGCAGATATTGACCAACTGTTCCAGTTGCTCATATCCCTTATACATACCAAATGTCAAATCTTGTGAACCACCTATAATAATTGGAATTACCTCATTTTTGACCAACTCGGCGCAAACATTGGAGACAGCAAAATAGGTGTCCTCTATCGTTTCTCCTGGGAGCAATTGTCCCAAGTCATAAATAGGTGTTTTCCATTGAAAACCAGCATAGAGTTGGTAAAAATAATCTCTGAAAGAATCGTCTATTTTTCCTTGATAATTCTTTTTTCCGTTTCGGAATTCTGGCACATACATGATTGCCAATCCACCCTTTTCCATTTCTGGAAAGGAAAGTTCAGTATGAACCAGAATGGATTTACCCAACGAATTTTCGGGCAAAACAGCAGGATATTCAATGGGTTTGAAATAAATTTCAAGATCTTTCATGTACGCCTATTTTCTGTAAAAATACGAGCATTAGCAACTTGAAAGAAATAGTCTGCAGGAAAGAATTAAGACGCTTGCGTGAATAACTTACTTTTTGGCCACTTTCTTAGCCGCTGTTTTTTTTGCGACTGGTTTTTTCTTCGGCTTTTTCGCTTCAATCATTTCCTTTACCTTTTCTAGGGTTAAGGCTTCTGCATTGGTTGTTTTTGGTAGCTCAATCTTCGTTTTACCTTTTACAATCGTAAATCGTCCCCAACGTGCTTTTTGAACCGAAATTCCTTCTGCTACCCAATTGTGTACCATTTTATCAATTTCCTTGTGCTTTTTCGTTTCAATCAACTCGGTGATATCGGCAATCGTAAGTCGGTCGAAATCGTATTTTTTGCTCACGTTTATGAAAAGTTCATTCCATTTAATAAAAGGCCCGAAACGCCCAGATCCTTTTTGAACGGGCAATCCTTCATATTCTGCAACCGGTGCGTCCGCGGCTAGTTTTTCATTGATCAATTCTATCGCTCGTTCAATTTCAATGCTGCCAATTTCTTCTTCCTTCGGAATCGATACAAACATCTCTTGGAACTTGACGTAAGGACCGAATCGTCCCAAAGCAACGACTACTTCTTCGCCTTTATAATTTCCAAGATTTTTTGGAAACTGGAATAATTCTAAAGCATCTTCTAGTGTAATTTGGCTGATTGATTGGTCTGATTTCAACGATGCAAATTGTGGTTTTTCGCCATCTACTTGTTCATCTCCAATTTGAACCATCGGTCCAAATTTCCCAATACGCGCAATAATGCGTTTTCCAGAATCGGGGTGCATACCCAATTCTCTTTCACCACTTGCGCGATCTGAATGCTCCAAAGTATACTCTACATTTTCATGAAAAGGCGTGTAAAAGTCATGAATCATGGTTGTCCACTCTTTCATGCCTTTGGCAATTTCATCAAATTCTTCTTCCACTTTGGCCGTGAAATGGTAATCCAAAATTCGTGCGAAATGCTCGGTCAAGAAATCCGTTACCACAATACCAATGTCGGTTGGTGATAATTTGTTTTTTTCTTTCCCAGTAACTTCTGTTTTGTCTTCTTTTTTGATGTCATCTTTTTGCAAAGTGATCATCGTATAATGTCGAATGTCGCCATCGCGCTCTTTCTTTTCAACATATCCTCTTTTTTGAATCGTGGAAATCGTTGGCGCATAGGTGGATGGTCGCCCAATCCCTAATTCTTCTAACTTTTTCACCAAAGAAGCCTCTACATAACGAGGTGCAGATCGTGTGAATCGCTGCGTTGCACGAATCCGTTCGCGTTCTAGCCCTTCTCCTTTCGTTACCGCTGGCAAAAGTCCTTCTTTGTCGTCTTGTTCATCTTCGTCGTCCAATTCATCCACATTGGATTCAAGGTACACTCTTAAAAACCCATCAAATTTGATGACTTCTCCTTTGGCTTGAAAATATTCTGTCAATGAATTGTGACCAATTTTAATCGTCGTTCTTTCCAATTGCGCATCTGCCATTTGCGAAGAAATTGCCCGTTTCCAAATCAACTCATACAAACGTTCTTCATCACTTTCTCCAGAGATGGAGTGTGCTGCGAAATTTGTCGGACGAATGGCCTCATGCGCTTCTTGTGCGTTGGCATTTTTGGTTGCGTATTTTGTCGGTTTCGAGTATTCAGAACCGTATGCTTTGAAGATTTCTTCCTTTGCGCCTTCACGAGCCGTTTCTGACAAATTCGTGGAATCCGTTCTCATGTAGGTGATTTGCCCAGCTTCATACAAACGTTGCGCAACACCCATTGTTCTTGAAACAGAGAATCCCAATTTCAAACTGGCTTCTTGTTGCAACGTGGAAGTGGTGAACGGAGCTGTTGGTTTTTTGATTGCCGGTTTCATCGTTACGTCCTGCACTTCGAAATCCACTTTTCTTGCTTTCTCTAGAAAGGTATTTACTTGCTCTTCATTTTCAAATTGCTTATTCAACTCTGCCCCGATTCGCTCCTTCCCTTTCAAGAAACTTCCGTTCAAACGAAAGAAAGTAGAATTTTTAAAGGCAATTATTTCCTTTTCGCGTTCAACAATTAATCGAACCGCTACCGATTGAACTCGGCCCGCAGACAAACTTGGTCGAACTTTTTTCCACAAAACAGGCGACAATTCAAACCCCACCAAACGATCCAAAACACGTCTCGCTTGTTGTGCATTCACCAATTCTTGGTTGATATTTCTTGGTTTTAAAATCGCAGCTTGAATAGCGGTTTTAGTGATTTCGTTGAAGGTAATTCTTTTGGTTTCTTTCTTTTTCAAGTCCAAAGTTTCATACAAGTGCCACGAAATTGCTTCTCCTTCGCGGTCCTCATCCGTCGCTAGCCAGACCACGTCCGCCGCTTTCGCCAATTTTTTCAACTCAGCTACAATTGCTTTTTTATCCGCCGAAACTTCGTAATTGGGATGGAAATTGTTCTCAACATCAATGGCTACTCCTTTCTTAGCCAAGTCTCTAACGTGACCAAAACTGGATTTTACGGTGAAGTCTTTCCCCAAATATCCTTCGATTGTTTTGGCTTTTGCTGGTGACTCGACGATAACTAAATTCTTTGCCATAGTGTTGATAAATGAAATTGGATGAAACCAAATTTGACTGCAAATATAAGTGCATAAAAAATGAATTTGCAAGTATCTGATTAAAACGCCTCAGATTTTGGGCTATTACTACGTAAGTTTTTTTATCTTTTTTTCAAGGAGACAATATTGAACTAAAAAAGGAACCGTGATTTTTAGTTGCGACCTTTTTCAATTGTAGATTTCAACCCAAAACACGCGGACTTTCCAAAAAATCTTAAAATCTTGTCGTTTTTTACTGCCATTTTGACATAGTTCTGAATTAATCTTACCTTTGGGCAACGAAAAAATTAACATGAGTTCAAGAGAAAATACTTTTGATAAAACAATGGACGAAAGTCGTCAAGGTGAAACTTTGGTACTCAAAGACCTACCGAAAGTTGGCACAAAGAAATTATTTCTTGAGAGTTATGGTTGTGCAATGAATTTTGCCGACAGCGAAGTAGTTGCTTCTATTTTGGCACAAGACGGCTATTCAACGACTGAAAACAGCGAAGAAGCGGATGTTATTTTCGTGAATACCTGTTCCATTCGTGACAATGCCGAACAACGCGTTCGTAAACGTTTGACAGAATTCAAGAAATTGAAAGTTAGCAATCCAGAATTGATTGTTGGCATTTTGGGTTGCATGGCGGAACGTTTGAAAAAAGACTTGCTAGAAGAAGAAAAATTGGTGGACATAGTTGCTGGCCCCGATTCCTACCGTGATTTGCCCAATTTGATTGAAGAAGTTGGAACGGGACAAAAAGCAGTGAATGTTTTGCTTTCCCGTGAAGAAACCTATGCTGATATTTCTCCTGTCCGTTTGGACAAAGGAGGCGTTAGTGCTTTTGTGAGCATTACCCGTGGTTGCGACAACATGTGTTCTTTCTGTGTTGTTCCTTTTACACGTGGTCGAGAGCGGTCAAGAGATCCTCAAACGATTGTAAGAGAATGTATTCAACTTTTTAATGCCGGTTACCGAGAAGTCGTTCTTTTAGGTCAAAATGTGGATTCGTATCGTTTCAATTTATCGGCAAAAGGAGAAATCCGAGATGAACAAATTCCGACGACCAATTTTGCGCAATTGATGGAAATGGTTGCACACATCTCGCCTGATTTACGCGTGCGCTTTTCCACTTCTCATCCAAAAGACATGACGGATGATGTGCTAGAAACCATCGCCAAATACGAAAATATTTCCCCTTACATTCATCTTCCTGTTCAAAGTGGAAGCACAGCCATGTTGCAACGGATGAATCGAGGGTATTCGCGGGAGTGGTATTTCAACCGAATTGCAGCCATTCAACGCATTATTCCAAATTATGCTATTTCCACGGATATCATCGCAGGATTTTGCGGTGAAACAGAGGAAGAACACCAAGAAACGCTCAGCTTGATGGAAGAAGTGAAATTCAGCTATGCATACATGTACACCTATTCTGAACGTCCTAAAACATTGGCAGAGCGCAAATTTGAAGACGACGTACCAGAAGAATTGAAAGGAAAACGTTTGATCGAAATCATCGACAAACAACGTGAACATTCACTCATCAACAATCAAGCGAGAATTGGAACAATTTCCATTGTATTAATTGAAGGAGATTCTAAAAGGTCTGAAGATCATCTTTCGGGCAGAGACGAACGAAATAGCAAGGTTGTCTTCCCAAAAGGAACTTATAAAAAAGGGCAATACGTGAAAGTTAAAATCACTTCTTGCACTTCTGCAACTTTGTTGGGCGAAGTCATCGAATTGATTCCACCTCATCCCATTCAATACATTGAATTAGCATGAATTTACTTCAAATAAAACAACGATTCGGCATCATAGGCAATTCTCCATTACTCAATCGTGCTTTGGAAATTGCCTCTCAAGTAGCCCCGACTGATATTTCCGTTTTGGTCACTGGTGAAAGCGGAACGGGAAAAGAAATCATTCCCCAAGTTATTCATCATTTGAGTAGCCGAAAACACGGCGAATATATTGCTGTAAACTGTGGCGCCATTCCCGAAGGAACGATTGATTCGGAACTTTTTGGCCACGAAAAAGGTTCCTTTACTGGAGCAAGTGGTAGCCGAGAAGGGTATTTTCAAGTAGCCGATGGCGGAACGATTTTCTTGGACGAAGTCGCTGAATTGCCGATGCAAACACAAGTTCGTTTACTTCGGGTTTTAGAAACCGGTGAATTTATCCGTGTAGGTTCTTCTAAAGTGATAAAAACCAATGTACGCGTGGTCGCAGCAACCAATGAAAACATGCAGCGTGCCATTGCGAATGGAAAATTTAGAGAAGACTTGTTTTACCGATTGAGTATTGTTCCAATTTCGTTACCGCCTTTGCGCGAGCGAAGTGAAGACATTCATTTAATTTTCCGAAAGTTTTCAGCCGACTTTGCAGACAAATACAGAATGCCGGCTATTCGTTTGACATCAGATTCGATTGATTTACTGAACAATTACAACTGGCCGGGAAATATTCGCCAATTGAAAAACGTTGTAGAGCAAATTTCAGTGATTGAAACAGATCGCGAAATTGATGCATTAAAACTGCGTTCTTTCCTTCCAGAAGCGTATGCAACGAGTCCAGCTGTAATCAATGGTAAATCGGAGGACAATTTTTCCGAACGCGAATTGATGTACAAGTTTTTGTTCGACATGAAAGGCGATTTGAATGAATTAAAAAAATTGGTTTTGGAAATCGTCAACAAAAATGATGATATACAGCTCACGAAAGATCAAACGGCTATGGTGCAACGCATGTATTCCGATGTTTCAGATCATACACCAACAAGAGCCTTGCCAGCTGCATTGCCAAAAGAAGAAAACAATTTCCATTACGCACAACCGATAGATGAAGATTACGAAAGCCATGAAGAAGTTGAGGAATCTTTGTCTCTGGAAGATCGTGAAAAAGAACTGATCAAAAAAGCGTTGGAAAAACACAGAGGAAAACGAAAATATGCCGCAGAAGAGCTGGGTATTTCTGAACGAACTTTGTACCGAAAAATTAAAGAATACGATTTGAATTTATGAGACTAGTTGGCTTTTGTTTTCTATTAATTGTTGGACTAACTTCTTGTTGGCCAAGTAGCGTTTCTTTCCAAGACAAAGGTTCAATGCCAGAGGAATGGAAAACGTTTTCGGTAAAAACACTGACGAACAATTCTGCCACGGCACCCAACTCCTACCCTTCTTTGTTGACGGAAGCCTTGAAAGACGGCATTCAAAACAACACACGATTGCTTTTAAACACCTCCAATGGCGGAGAAGTCATGGTGGAAGGAACCATATTAAATTATGCAGTTTCTCCAATTGCCTTGCAACCAGGAGATGTTGCCGCTCGTAATCGATTAACCGTTTCGACAAAATTCACTATCTTCATCACCGCACCCAAGGAAGAAAAAATGGAACTTTCGCTTTCAAAATTCATGGATTTCGATTCGAATAAAGATATTTCTTCGGTGGAACAAACTTTATTGTCTGAGATCAATGCACAAATTGTGCAAGATGTGGTCGCAAAATTATTATCCAACTGGTAATGAATAGTACGGAAATCGCCAAAAAAATTGAATCTCCATATCTTTGTTCCCCCAACGACAAAGCTGATTTGGAAGTTTTGGTGCAGAAATATCCGTACGCCCAAACCTTCCCTATTCTTTTATTAAAAACACTTAGTCAAGCGAAAGATTTACATTTTGAAGAGGCGCTACATCAGCATGCCTTTCGGATTAGCGATCGAATGCACTTGTATTATTTAATCAACGAGGTTGGTGAAGAAGTTGCAAGTTCCGAGTTGCAAGTTGCAAGTTCGGACGATGTTTTGGGAGAAGTGTCAAATTCCGAGTTCCGAGTTGAAAGTTTGGATGATGAAAATGAAGCGGAAACGGAAATTGTTCGTTTGGAATATGATGAATTGATCAACGAAGATTTCAAATTTGCCAAGGTAGAGGAAATGACTTTTGAACCGGTTCAGATTGGAGGAGCTAAAGAGGAAGTTGGAAGTTCGGGTGCTATTGTTCAAGAAGTTGCAAGTTCCGAGTTGCGAGTTGCTAGTTCGGATCATGTTATGGCGGAAGTTGAGAGTTCCGAGTTGCAAGTTGCTGGTTCGGATGATGCATTAGAGGAAGTTGCATGTTATGATGACAACGTTGAGGACCAAGAAAGTTTCGACGAGGAAATGGAGGATGAACCGGAAGAATCAGCATTCGATGAGCAGGAAGAAGTTTCGGTTGGTTTAGCGATGGAGCTTTTCGACCCAACCGTCGATTTGAGTGCCTTGCCTACGGTTGAGGAATTGTCCATTTTGAATCCTTCTAGTTTTGAGCAAGAGAAGAAATCAATTTCCTTGGATTTGATTGAAAAACGTTTTGATTCGGAAGTGGATGAATTGACATCTAATGCTATAGCCCAAGGTTTTCACATAACGCTAGAAGATAACAAGGAAGCGGAAGGCCAATTGGAAATACCGAAAGAAACTTCAACAAAACCAGATCCGATTGAAACCATTGAAAAATTCGAACAAAACAACTTCGATGAAAAACGGTCATTTTCTGCTTGGTTGCACGCCAACGAAACAACGACGTCAAAAGAAGTTGAAGACGTAAAAATCGATCGTTCACTCGAAATAATTGACAAATTTATTCAGGAAGAACCGAAAATTTCTCGATCGGTAAAATCCGACAACATTGAGGAAAAGAAAAAAACACCTTTCTTCAAAGCAACAGAGAAAGCCAAGGAAAGTCTTCAAGACAATATAATCCCTGTAAGCAGCACTTTAGCCAAAATTTTCGAAGCACAAGGAAATTATCCAAAAGCGATTCATTCTTATGAGCAATTAATGTTGTTATATCCAGAAAAAAAGACTTTCTTTGCAAACCAAATTAAGGAATTACAGAAAAAATTAAATAGTTAAGCATGGATATTTTATTTCAAATCATCATCATTATCTCTAGTCTATTGTTGATTTTACTCGTTTTCGTTCAAAATCCAAAAGGTGGAGGTTTGAGTAGCGATTTCGGTGGAACGCAACAATTGGGTGGTGTTCAAAAAACAAACGAATTCGTAGAAAAAGGTACATGGACGTTGGCGGCAGTCATCATGTTGTTGAGTATCATATTAACGGTAAGATTGAAACCAGATACGAAAGTAATTGAGCAACCTCAGTCAACTGAGCAACCAGCAAACGGTGCACCCGCTAAGCCTGCAAAATAATCTTTTTTAAAACTTTTTAAAATGTCAGTATGTCACTTCATACTGACATTTTTTTTGTCCAATTATCTGCAAAAATGAAAAATTGTCGGATTAGATTGATTGGCACAATATTCGACAGTGAGGTAGTATCAATATTAATCTTAATTAAAACATAAATATGTCAGTAAAATTTAAACCATTAGCAGATCGAGTTCTTATCGAAGCAGCGCCGGCAGAGCAAAAAACAGCGAGTGGAATAATCATTCCCGACACAGCGAAAGAAAAACCTTTGAAAGGAACGGTTGTAGCGGTTGGTCCTGGTAAAACAGACGAACCCATGACAGTCAAAAAAGGGGATTCAGTTTTGTACGGTCAATATTCTGGTACCGAAATCAACTTGGACGGAAAAACGTACTTAGTAATGCGTGAATCAGATATTTACGGAATATTTTAATTAAAATTTTAAAGGAAAATCAAAATGGCAAAAGAAATATATTTCGACGTAGAAGCGAGAGAGAAATTAAAAAGAGGTGTGGATGCATTGGCAAATGCAGTGAAAGTTACCTTAGGACCGAAAGGACGTAACGTAGTGATTGGTCGTAAATTTGGCGCACCTACTGTTACGAAAGATGGTGTTTCTGTAGCAAAAGAAATCGAATTGAAAGATCCGATTGAAAACATGGGTGCACAAATGGTAAAAGAAGTCGCTTCTAAAACAGCGGATATCGCTGGAGATGGAACGACAACTGCAACTGTATTGGCGCAAGCCATCATTACCGCAGGAATGAAAAACGTGGCGGCTGGAGCAAATCCAATGGACATCAAACGAGGAATTGACAAAGCGGTGATTGAAATCGTAGCGAGTTTGAAAAAAATGTCGAAAGAAGTAGGTTCTGACAACAGCAAAATCAAACAAATTGCAACGATCTCAGCAAACAATGACGAAGTAATTGGTGCTTTGATTGCGCAGGCAATGAAAGTTGTGGGCAACGATGGTGTGATTACAGTGGAAGAAGCCAAAGGAACAGAAACGGAAGTGAAAACGGTAGAAGGAATGCAATTCGACCGTGGGTACCTTTCTCCTTACTTCGTAACCAATACCGACAAAATGATTACCGAAATGGAAAATCCTTTGGTATTGATTTGCGACAAAAAAATTACCAGCATGAAAGAATTGCTTCCTGTATTGGAACCTGTTGTTCAAGCTGGAAAAGGATTGTTGATCATTGCTGAAGATATCGACGGAGAAGCATTGGCTACTTTGGTGGTGAACCGTATTCGTGGTTCATTGAAAATTGCTGCTGTGAAAGCACCAGGATTTGGCGACAGAAGAAAAGCCATGTTGGAAGACATTGCTATTTTGACGGGTGGACAAGTTATTTCCGAGGAAAGAGGAATGACATTGGAAAGCACTACCATAGACATGTTGGGAACGGCTGCGAAAATTGAAATCGACAAAGACAATACAACGATTATCAACGGAGCGGGTGCGAAAAAAGACATCGCTGCGCGTGTGAATCAAATCAAAGCACAAATCGAAAGTACTACTTCCGATTACGACAAAGAAAAATTGCAAGAACGTTTAGCGAAGTTAGCGGGCGGTGTTGCTGTTCTTTATGTTGGTGCTGCGACAGAAGTGGAAATGAAAGAGAAAAAAGACCGTGTTGACGATGCTTTGGCTGCTACACGTGCTGCGGTTGAAGAAGGAATTGTGCCGGGTGGTGGAGTTGCTTTGATTCGTTCTATCGCTGCTTTGGACAAATTGAAAGGTTTGAATGATGATGAAGATACGGGAATTCAAATCGTACGTCGTGCGGTGGAAGAACCACTTCGCCAAATCATCACCAATGCGGGTGAAGAAGGTGCCATCATCGTTCAGAAAGTGAAAGAAGGCAAAGACGATTTCGGATTCAACGCGCGAACAGAGAAATTCGAAAACTTGTACAAAGCCGGTGTGATTGATCCAACAAAAGTGACAAGAATCGCAATCGAAAACGCAGCTTCTATCGCTTCCATGTTGTTGACAACAGAATGTGTTATCGCTGACGAACCAGAAGACGAAAGTGCTCACAGTCATGGTGGAATGGGCGGCGGAATGCCCGGAATGATGTAAAAAGCAATTACGAATTACAAATAGTAGAATTACGAATTGGAACATTCGTAATTTAAAATTCAAAAATTCATAATTGAATTAGGTCTTGGTTTTTGACTCTTGTCAGAAATCATTTCCGTTTCGGATCTACCGCTTTGCGGGTGTGAAGAACGACAACATATATAAATCCCTCTTAACTTCGGTTTTGAGGGATTTTTTATGATCTCACAAATTCGTTTTCCAAACCTCGATGTATTCGTTCGAATTTCGAGGGTTCAATGTGTGCAATACTTTGTCAATCGTGCTGGGTTCGCAGGCTTTGATTAATTTCATTTTAGGGTAGAGACTTTTGTACTCCGAAATTCGGTTTTTTAGCTGGTCTTCACCGATGAAAAAGATGTAATCATACAAATTACCTTCCAATACATCCAAGGATTGAGTCGCTTCATCTCGATCCGAAATATGACTCGTCCAGGCTTTTGCGTAAAATTTCGGCATCATGGAAACTTTCGAATTGCCGGATGCCTCCACCAAAATTCGTTCATTTTCCATTCCATTTTCATACAAGGCATACATCGCATTTATTCTGGATTTCTTGGAAGAGGTAAACGAGAAAAAAAGCAACAATGGAATATTTAAAATCCAAAATGCTTTCCATGAAATTTGCCAAGCTTTTTCCCAAAAGGAGGCTTTGCGCAAATAATCAATGCCAATAATCGAGAGGATAACCACAACTGGGAAAACCGTTAAAATGAATCGCTCTTGACGGTTGGGATACAATGAATGAAACAGAATAAAGAGTAGCGTAGGAAGAAAAAGCAACCAGTGTTTTTTCCAGGTATTGAAAAATCCGACGAACGCCAGAAGTCCCAATGGAAATAACAAAACCCCAAATAGTACATAGAAATACATGAAATAATTGGTATTCACCATGTAACCGGTTCCCTCGTGCATATTGTACGTGAAATAAGCTATGAATTCAGCGAAAGGATATCCCCAAATGAGAAAATCAACCAAACCTTGCGTAATTGCAAATGTGATCAACACACCGCCGCAAAACAACCACAAAGGTTTCCATTGAAACTTGAAAAAGTAATATGCAGCCAAACCAACAGCAAAAACTCCAATTTGATAGCGGAAAGAAACGGCCATTCCCAACAACAAGCCAGCGTAGAGAAAATCAATTGGTTGCTTGTTGCGGACCAGTAACCAAATTCCCCCGAGTAAAAAAGGGATACTCGTCATTTCCACCAAGTTTCGAACGGAAAGAAACGGCATCATCCAGAGCAAAGCCAAAATCCACCCAACAATCACTGCATTTTTTCGATTAGAAATTTTCTCGGTGATTTTAAATCCAAAATAAACGATTGTAATCGAAAAAATAGCGTGCAAAATTCGGTTCAAGACCATCAAAAGCATGGGATTCAACATCCCAAAAAATTTGGCAATGGCAAAGAAAATATAATTCAGTCCAACATAGGTGAAACTGTGACCTTCGGGTCCTCCTCTATTTCCATCCGACCAAGGCAACCAACCGTTGTAATCGGTTCCATCTGCCCAGGAAGCAGAAGCTTCCACAATCAAAAAGTGGTCGTCGTGCATTCCGTACCCAGCAGAAAAAATAGCGGAGAGCAGACGAAACACAAGGCCAACAAAAAGGATGGTTTTAAAGGAAGAAAAGTTGATTTTACGAAACATACAGGTATTCAATTTGAAGTTTTCAAAGGTACTTAAAAGTAAGATATATTCCGTCTGTGAAAAATTTGCCAAATGATTTTTCTATTTTCGCTTTCAAGGATGACTAGTTTGCCACTTAATTTTAATTCTACCGCTGATTTACCAACGTATGTGGTATTATTGGCCTTTGGCATTCCATTTTTCGGCGGTCTCATTTTGTATTTCTATAAAACACGTCATGCCCGTTCCTGGCGAAAAGGTATTTTCCCTGCCTCGTTGAAGCCCAATGAGGACAATTTTCTCGAAGCATATCTCGCCTTAGGAGCCCGATTGATGATCATCGATTATCCTTCTTCCAAAGGAAAAGTGCAATTTATCAATCAATATTTCAACCGATATTTCAAATTTGCGAATTACAATTTCAGTGATTCCTTGGTTTTTTCGTTTCGGTACCCAATTCAAACAAAATCGGTGACAGATTGGATGAAAGCACATCTAAAAACGGAAGGTCAACGTTCACAAGTGGTTTATTTCCTCACGGGGTTGGCCATGGTGCGAGGAGGTTTGAATCGAAAAGAATTGGATTTTTTAAAACAAATCAATCATGACTTGGACTTGAAGCCGAGCAATCTAACTCAAATTCTTTCCATTTTTGCTGCTTATCATCAAAACAGAGAACAAACAGAAACCAAACAACGACCTTCCGATCGCAAGAAATATGCGTATGACATTTTAAATGTTTCAAAAGATGCCTCGCAAGCAGAAATAAAAAAGGCCTACCGAAAGCTGGCGAAAATTCATCACCCCGATCATTTTGCCACCGCCTCTCTTTCACAACAAAAAATGGCCGCTGAAAAATTCATGGAGATTCAGCGCGCCTACGAGGAATTGATGGATAAAAATTAAAGCATCCCAACATATTTCCATACGCCATATTCTCTTTTGAAAAATGAGTTTTCGTGAAGGTAGCGCAATTGGTTTTTCTCTTTGAAATAAGCTTTGAATTCAACGGTTCCTGTTTCATCGGTTTCTTTTCCGAGAGTGGTGTTGAGCACATCCAATCGCACCCATTCCACCGATTTCGCCCAATCGACAATTTCCTGTTGATCGACATTTTTGCGCGTTTCAGAATGATGCGTTTCGATTAAATATGGTCCGTTGGCCATGGTGAAAGCCGTGTAACGCGACCGCATCAAATCCTCAGCGGTTTTGATGAAGATGGGGTTGGCGTGGGCAAGTGCGCAGCAATCTACATAAGATTTTGGACGACCGCAAGGGCAATGATTTGAATTCATACTTAACAACCGAGATGATTAGCTTCTTTTTGAAGTCAATCAAACTCTTAAACAACTATTTAAAACTGAATCTTACCAAGGTAAAGTGCTTTAAAACCAAATCGATAACTTCCCTCGCCGAAATTCATCAAATAAGACCCGTCTTCCAATTTCAAATTGTAAAATGACAGTTTTTGGCTTTTTGTATTGTAATTTTTCAAAGATGTGTCACCAATCAATACTTCCTTACGGGTATATGACCCAAAATTTTCAGACGGCACGATAATGGCGGTTAAAATGAAATTATCACTTTTTCGATTTGGATACGTTTTGGCACTAAATTCTCCGTTCCGATCAAACCACTTTTCATTGTCCTCAGTCATGATAATTATTTTTTCTTTATCGAAAATTAAATCATAAGACGAGACAAGATCAGTTGAAAAAGGAACAACCAGTTTATCAATAATTTTTGCTTGCTCGTCAATTTTCAAGAATGAAAAGTTTAAGTATATAAAATTTTCCAAATAAAGAACAATATCTGTACTCCCGTTTTTATTTACCTTAAAATCTTTCACGTTTAAAGTTCTGTCTTTAAGTTTGGCTGTATTTCCGAAACCCGTAAGCTCTTTTTGCGTAGCATGTAATTCTTGTGGGATATTTTGAAATTTTTCAAATTTCACATTCATTTCCCCATCAAAATCTATTACCGCGAGCCCCTGATTTTCTTTATCTTCTGCGTAACAACCCACAAAACGAATTCCCCCCTCTCCGTTGGAATGAATTACATATGAACGAATCGTTTTTTTAAGTTCCAATGGAATTGGCGTAAATTCCTTATTTTTAATTCGAAACAAAGATCCTTGAATATTAATGACTACTGTTTCTGCATCAATAATATTGGAAGTTGGGATGTAACTAAAACCTTTTAGCGGATCGAGCTCAGTGTCTTTGTTCTTCAAATTAAAACTGTTTTGAGCGGTCATTTCCATTTCCGAATTGAAAATGACGGTTTGCAGAAAATCCTCTGCTCGTGGAACTGAATAATACTCTCCATAAAAGTACATTTTCAATTGTTCATCATACTTAAAAATACGATCTGTACGCACAGGCCCAGTAATTTGTGTATGTGCCAAATCATAGCTTAAAATTAATATTTCGTTGACTACATTCAATTCATCATCCAAGGTGGTGCGGGTCAAGTTTACTTTATCGTCTTTTCCCATCGATTGAATCAGGAATTGTACATTTCCTTCAACCAACCGTCCTCTACTTATTACAATTAAATTGCGGTAGTTATTTCTCAGATTTGACAAATTGTGAATTTTCGAATTCAAATCGAAAACTTTCTTTTCTATTCTAGTCTTTGTTTTTAAATTCGTTACTGAAATAGATTGATTATTTGCAATTGGCGAAAAAACTAAATCACCAATTATGGTTGACTCAGAATTGATTTTAACGGCATCTCCTCCCCTCACATCCGCAAAAATTTCCATCGTTTGTGAAAAAGAAATTCCTTGAACAAATAAAAGGCAAATAAATAAAATACTTTTTTTCATAATGGTTATTGTTAGTTTTAATTTTTCTGTTTACAAACAAAATTTGAACCAAATATAGATAATTAAGCTATTCTAAAACAAAAAAAGGACCTCTTTAGAAGTCCTTTTTTAGATTTTTTTTTTGAAATTCTAGTATCTGTAATGATCCGCTTTGAACGGTCCTTTCACATCCACTCCGATATACGCAGCTTGATCTGGACGCAATTCCGTTAGCTCGGCTCCTACTTTCGCAAGGTGCAACTTCGCTACTTTTTCATCCAAATGTTTTGGCAACATGTAGACGTCATTTTCGTAAGCTGCTGAATTGTTCCACAATTCTAATTGCGCCAATGTTTGGTTGGTGAATGAGTTGGACATTACGAATGAAGGGTGACCTGTAGCACAACCTAAATTCACCAAACGACCTTCCGCCAAAACGATGATGTCTTTTCCATCAATCGTGTACATATCCACTTGTGGTTTGATTTCGATTTTAGAAGCTCCGTGATTTTTGTTCAACCATGCCATATCGATTTCATTGTCGAAGTGACCGATGTTACAAACGATGGTTTTGTCGCGCATAGCTTCGAAATGATGACCTTGAACGATGTCTTTGTTACCGGTTGTTGTTACAACGATATCTACACCACCAATTACATTTTCCAATTTACGTACTTCAAATCCGTCCATAGCCGCTTGCAACGCACAAATTGGATCGATTTCCGTAACAATTACACGTGCACCCGCACCTTGCAAAGAAGCAGCAGAACCTTTACCAACATCACCGTAACCACAAACAACCGCAATTTTACCTGCCATCATCGTATCTGTAGCACGACGAATTGAATCAACTAAGGATTCTTTGCAACCGTATTTGTTATCGAATTTTGATTTTGTTACTGAATCATTCACGTTGATTGCTGGCATCACCAATGTTCCGTTCAATTTACGCTCATACAAACGGTGAACGCCAGTTGTAGTTTCTTCAGACAAACCTTTGATGGCAGCTGTCAATTCTGGGTAACGATCGAAAACCATGTTGGTCAAATCACCACCATCGTCCAAAATCATGTTCAACGGCTCTCCACCTGGGAAAGCAAACAATGTTTGTTCAATACACCAGTCGAATTCTTCTTCGTTCATACCTTTCCAAGCGTAAACGGGAATTCCAGCAGCAGCAATAGCCGCCGCAGCGTGATCTTGTGTAGAGAAAATATTACAAGAAGACCAAGTAACGTCTGCACCTAATTCTACCAATGTTTCGATCAAAACGGCCGTTTGGATCGTCATGTGTAAACATCCTGCGATACGCGCACCTTTCAATGGTTTTGCAGCACCAAATTCTTCACGAAGCGCCATCAAACCTGGCATTTCTGATTCTGCTAATCTAATTTCTTTTCGACCCCAATCTGCTAGAGAGATGTCTTTTACTTTGTAAGCTAATTTTTCAGCTGTATTACTCATATTATGATTTTTCTAAAGTTCTTATTTCTAAATCGACTGCAAAGATACGGAGTTCCTTTTGGAATAAAAAATAAACAAGGGATGGGATAAAATGTTTATCAATACTCTGATGTGATCGACAATAAAAAACTTGGATAACTTAGATTTTTATATTTCTCAATTCACTACTCAAATTAAAGTAATGACTATAATTGCAGTGAAAATATCGACAAGATGAGAAAATATATTTTAATTATTATTTGGTCATTAATCGTTGCTGGTACTTTATTTCGATTATTTCATTGGCCCTTTTCAGCTATACTAAATATTTGTGGAACAGGTTTCCTTCTCATTTTCAGTATTGGATTTTTCATTCTAAATTTTCGCGAAAATAAAATTAGCAGCTTGTTTCAATTGTGCATTTCCTTGTGGATGGTTCGATTACTATTTAGTCTATTATACTGGAAACAAGGTTATTTTTTAGTAGTGATTTGTCTAATTATTACCGTAATTTTATTCTTCCTTGTTTTAAACGAACACAATAAATTCAATAAAAAAGATTGGTTCAAAACTGCCTTTTTAATTAGTGTTATCTGGTTTTCATCTTTACCATCTTATCAAACTTTTTATTTTTTTAACTTCAATGATGTTTTTAACCGAACATCAAAAAGAACGAATTTCATCGCTTGGGATAAATATAGTTGGTTTCTTAATCTTAAGTTTAGAAAAGATGAAGCTCTTTTCGCTAATTCAATGGCGTTAAAAAGTCTTGAAAATTTTAGAGAAGAATATTCCTTTTCGGGGTATAATTCAGGAGAAAAAATTCTTTTGAAACACCGCAATTATATTGAAAAGAATCAATGGAATCAACTTGATTATTTAAGTATATCTGCGATAATTGACGAAGACAAAAAACGAAATGCTCGTCAAAAAGAATCCATGACCATTCCAATACAATTAACAGAAGAAGCGAAACCTTTTATAGGTTATTGGCAACTTATTTCAACCTTTCAACAAGGCGTGAAATTGATTCAGGATAAAAATTATTTGCAGAATGAAAAATGGAAATTTTCCAAGCATTCTTTTTTAACTATCACTAGCTATGAAAAAAAGATGACGAAAAGAGATTTTCCTTTTGGACGATTTGAGGTAAAGGAAAACATTTTCTACCATCTACCATTAAATGAGTTTGATAAAGAAGCATTCAAATTTCAATTTCAAGATTCTAGTCTCTTTTTAACTAGCCAAAAAATTGGAGGAAAGACTTATCACTTTATCAAATCAGAAGAAGATTGGGACGAAGAAGTGAGAGGTCCTAAACCCAAATAACGACAAATCAATTAAAATCCAATTCACTTTTGAACCAAAAAGTCGGTTAAAAAAGACTAAAAATCCAGCAAATCCCTAAATCCAATAAATCCCGGTTTGATTATTCACCTGCTGCGAGCGATGCATTGCATTAAACATTCAAATCTACATTTGCCCTCTTACCAATTTCTCCAAACCATCTATAAACAGTGGATGAGAATTGCTGGAAGGAACCAATTGCACTTTTTCGCCGCCGTGTTCTTCGAAGATTTCTTGGTATTCTCCACCAATTTCAACAAGCGTTTCTAAACAATCTGCAACGAAGGCTGGACTGAAGGCCAACAAGCGTTTCGCGCCTTTTTTACCCCATTCTTCCACCACTTTATCAGAAAAAGGTTCCAACCATTTTTTGTCCAACCGCGATTGAAAACAAACGGTATAGTCCTCTTCTTTCAAGCCTAATTTGGCAGCCAACAAACGAGTGGTTGCATAACAAGTAGCTTTGTAACAAAATTTATTTTTAGCATTCAACTCCGTTTCACAAGGTTGATCGCCACACAAATCGGTATCTTCTTCGTACACTTTGTCCACTTGGCGCTCAGGCAAACCGTGGTAGGAGAACAAAATGTGATCGTACGATTTCAAGTCAAATTGTTTGGTATTGTCAACGATACTGTCCAAGTAGCCTTCATTGTCGTAAAACTGACTGATGATTTTTATGTCTGGGATGACCCACCATTTGCGAATGATGTTCATAGCTTTTTCGACCGCAGAACCTGTAGAAGCGCTGGCATATTGAGGAAACAACGGTAAAATAATTATTTCGTCATAATTGGCTGTTTTCATTCTTGCCAAAACAGAATCCATGGATGGATTTTGGTAACGCATGGCCATTTCCACTGTCACATTATCATTTTTGAAACGCTCTTGCAACAATTCTTTTACCTTCTCGGTATGCGTCATCAAAGGCGAAATCCCGTTGGACATGTCCCACAGTTCTTTGTAAATCTTGGCTGATTTGGGCGCTCGAAAAGGAACGATAATACCATTCACCAATAATTTTCTCGGCAACCAAGGAATATCAATTACGCGCGGATCATTTAAAAATTCACTCAAATATCGGCGAACATCTCCCGTTTTTGGACTATCGGGTGTTCCTAATTGCAATAAAAGTAATCCTATCTTCTTTTTCAACATGCTCATCTAACAAATTTAAACTCTAGAAGTTTATGATTTGGGAAATAATTTTTCTCTCCAATTTTCACCTTGCTCTTCGGTAATTAAGTTGAGCATTTTAAGGTAATTTACCGTTTTATTGAATTCCAATGGATATTCGATGCCATCGTAATTCCAAACCGTTTCATTCAACCAACTTTCCACATGACTGCTGCGCAAATTGTAGCGCCATGAAATAATATCGATGATATTCGGCTCTGTCAGCATGTCTTTGGCTCGTTGATTTACGGTCAAACACATTTGGCGTAGTAAATCACCGTGTTGCTCTAATACTTCATTTCGAACAGCAATCACAAAACAAGGCCAAGGGGTTACCACTTCACCAATGGAGCGGCATTTCTTTTGCTCTGTAAAAGGTGCGGTTGTGTATTTTTCCCAGAGAAAAGCTTGCGCTTCATTGTGCTCCAATGCCCAAAGTCCACCGTATACGTCACCTACTACATCAAACTTTAAATTATCGACCGGCCATCCTTGTTGGTGCGCAAAAACATACGACATCAAATGCGACCCAGAACCTTCTCTGGAAATGGCATAGGTTTGATCCTTTAAATCTTCGAATTTTTCAATCGCAGAATCAAATGGAACGTGAATTCCCCAATGCAAAGGGCTGGTCACATATACCTGAAGAATGGTTGCGTCCAATCCTTGAAGGATGGATTTTGTAATTCCTTCCGTCAAAAGTACCGCTACATCAATTGATTTATTTTCCAAACCACGAATCATTTGCCCGGTACCTCCGCTCATGTCAGCCCAATGCAAATTCAATCCAAATTCTCGAAATTTACCATCTTCGATTGCCAATCGCCAAGGTAAATTGAAGTGTTCTGGCACTCCACCAATGTTTAATCCTATCATTGTTTATTTTCTTCAGAAAATTGTCTGTCGTACAATTTTCGGTAAAAACCATCTTCTTTGAGCAACAACTCGGTGTGCGTGCCGATTTCCATGATTTCGCCTTTGTCCAACACCACAATTTTATCAGCCGTTTGAATGGTTGAAAGTCGATGTGCGATAACAATAGAAGTTCTTCCTTTTGTTAACTCTTCTGTCGCTCGCTGAATCAATTCTTCCGATTCGTCATCTACGCTAGAAGTCGCTTCATCCAAAATTAAAATTTTCGGTTGGAATACATAAGCGCGGATAAAAGAAATCAATTGACGTTGCCCAACGGACAACACGCCGCCACGCTCGCCTACATTGTAATCATACCCTTCTGGTAATTTGGCAATGAAATCATGTGCTCTTACAGCTTTTGCTGCTTCAACCACTTGTTCTCGAGTAATGCTTTCGTCCCCCAACGTAATATTGTTGTGTATGGTATCCGAAAATAGAAAAACATCTTGCAGTACAATGGCTACGTTGCTCCGTAAATATTTTAAATCAATTTCTTTGATATCCGTTCCGCCTAGAAAAATGGATCCTTTTTGGTATTCATAAAAGCGACCTATCAAATTGACGATGGAAGATTTACCAGCGCCGGTTGCTCCAACAAAAGCGACCGTGGAACCGGCTTCAATTTCCAAATTGATGTTTTTCAAAACATACTCTTCGTCCTTGTAGGCAAAATAAATGTCTTTAAATTCAATGTTTTGATTGAAATCGACATCTGCCAGCGTTCCTTGATGTTGAATGTGTTCGTCCAAATCCAAAATCTCAAATACTCTTTCTGCTCGAACGGTGCCTCGTTGTAGAATGTTGAATTTATCTGCCAATTGTCTTATAGGTCGATACAGCATGTTGATCCACAAGGTGAATGAAATGATTTGCGAATACATCAAAGTTTGATTTTCTGGTTTTACACCATCTACTTGAAAAGCTCCCCACACCAGCAACAAAGCAATGGACATGGAACTCAACAATTCCACCACTGGGAAGAAAATCGAAAATGCCCAAACCGCATTTACGTGCGCCTGTCTATGTCCTCGATTGATTACTTCGAAACTGGCATATTCTTGTTTTTCACGACTGAACAATTGCACAATCGCCATTCCTGAAATTCGCTCTTGGACGAAGGTGTTTAGTTTGGTCACTTGCAAACGCTCCAATTGAAAGGATTTGCGCATCGCGCGAGCGAAAATCCGTGTAGCAATGAGCAAAATTGGAATCGGAATCAATGTCATCAACGTCAATTGGGCATTGGTGTAAAACATCCAGCCTAAAACCGTCATCAACATGATTAAATCACCTAAAACATCAATCAATCCGGCAGAAAAAACCTCACTCACAGCCTCTAAATCCGAAACCACCCGCGTAACTAACGCACCAATTGGTGTTTGGTCAAAATACCGCATTTTAAAAGTCATAATGTGCGAGAACAATTTTTTTCGCAAATCCTTGATAATATTTTGCGCCAATAAATTGGAAAAATAAGAGCCTGTAAATTGGAAAAACGCTTCAAAAAGCAACATCCCAATGATGATGCCTGTCCACATCAACAGGGAAGAACTATCTTGTGATTCTACAATATAGTTTCGCACCATGTCGCCAATCAATTTGGGACGAAGTGCTGAAAATAAAGCAATTAACAAAGAGGCTGCGAAAGCCAAAAAGAGGATTCCTTTGTACGCTTTTGCGTAGGAAACCAAACGGAAGAATATTTTTGTATTTAATTTTGCCTTTTCTGCCATGGGAGCGCAAATTTACCTTTTTTCTAAACGAATACCTGAGATTTAAGAAACTTAACAATCATTTTCATTTCACGCTTCCAATGTCAAAACATTTCGATTATCTTTAACCTAGAAAAGATACTACATGATTCAGCACATTTCAGATAACAACACGATTTTCAACACCTACTTAGCCGAAATGCGCGATGTACACATTCAGCAAGATCCTTTGCGCTTTCGCAAGAACTTGGAACGTGTCGGTACGATCATGGCGTACGAAGTTTCAAAAGTATTGCATTACCAAGAAATTTCCGTGCAAACTCCTCTTGGAACTGCTGATTGCAACGTAATGGATCAACAACCGGTTCTTGCCACTATTTTGCGGGCTGGCTTAGGCATGCATATGGGGTTTCTCGATATTTTCGACCGCGCTGAAAACGCCTTTGTATCTGCCTATCGCAAACATTCATCCTTGGAGGAATTTGAAATTCACGTAGAATACATGGCTGCTCCGAGTATTGAGGGAAAAGTCTTAATTATTTCAGATCCCATGTTGGCAACTGGAAATTCCATGCAAATGGTTTATCAATCCTTGCTGGCAAATGGAACTCCGAGTCGAACCATTATTTGTGCAGCGATTGCCGCGCCAGAAGCTTTGATCTACTTACAAGATCATTTACCAAAAGATACCTTATATTATGTAGGTGCGATTGATAAAGAATTGACTGCTCAATCCTATATAGTGCCCGGTTTAGGTGATGCAGGTGATTTAGCTTACGGAGTAAAATTGTAATTCATGAAGTGGGGTGCTATTGCCGGTATTTTCTTTCTGTCTTTTGTAAAATTCATGTTTGCGCCTTTTACCGGACGCGGTGTTGGACTTGATTTTTTCTCAACCTGGTTTTCATCTTTCGCGGGTGGCGTTATAAGCGCACTCGTCTTTTATTTTTTAAGTGAATATTTCATGAAACGTTACCAGCACAAAAATGCTGAGAAACGAATAAAGATGGAGGAAGCTGGCCTTGTATATGTTCACAAAAAAAACTTTACCAAACTGAACAGAACCATCATCCGTTTGAAACATGGCATTGGCCAATATGGTTTGTGTTTTCTCGCACCGCTATTTTTATCGGTTCCCGTCGGAAGTATCATTTGTGCGAAATTTTATGGTCACCAGAAAAACACTTTTTCTATCATCATTATCTGTTTGGCTATCAACAGCTTCTTATTGAGCGTCTTGGCTTACAAAGTATTTTAAATGAACGATTTTCATCTCTTTTTTGACTTAGACCATACCTTGTGGGACTTTGAGAAAAATTCCAAAAGTGCGCTTAAGCAAATCTTTAAAGAAACAGGATTGGATCAAAAAGTAGAGAAATTCTCCACTTTTCATGGCGTCTATCAAAACGCGAACAAATTACTATGGCAACAATATGGAAAAGGCACCATCAACAAGGAACTTTTGCGCACCAAGCGTTTTACCGACACTTTAAAATATTTTAAAATTGAAGACGACTCCTTGGTGGAGACCTTGAGTCAAGCCTATTTAGATGTTTCCCCTTACCAGAAAAATCTTTTCCCTGGCGCTATCGAAACTTTGAACAATTTGGCAAACGAAGGTTATAATCTACATATTATTACCAATGGCTTCAAGGAAGTTCAACATATCAAAATACGTGAAGCGGGACTCAAGTCTTTTTTCGACGTTATTGTTTGTTCTGAAGAAGTCGGCGTAACCAAACCCAATGCTCGAGTTTTCCAACATTCTATGGAATTAGCAAAAGCCAAAAAAGATAAAAGTGTCATGATTGGCGACAATTACGAAGCCGATTATTTAGGTGGATTAAACGCAGGTATGAAAGCCATTTTCTTTAACCACAAAGGAAAACACAAAGTTCGAAAAGACGACAACGTAGTGGAACAATTAACCGAATTGCCGGCTAAAATTCCATGGGTATTACGTCCGTAAACCAGTATTAACCGTGCAATTCCTGACGTAATTTCTCGTACAACGCCATTCCAACAGAAACCCCTACATTCATAGAAGCAATCGCTCCTTTCATTGGGATTCTTGCCTTGATGTCAGCTAGATTCAACAAATCACTCGTGATTCCGTCCTCCTCCGATCCAAATATGGTCGCCACAGAACCTCTGAAATTCACTTCATATAGAGGAACATTTCCCTTTTCCGTACAAGCCACAATTCGGAAACCTGACTGTTGTATGTAAAACAAACTGTCCTTCAAACTGTCCGTTCTACAAACCGGAATTCGGTTTAAGGCTCCTGCAGACGTTTTCATTGCGTCCGCCGTTACCATGGCAGAACCTTTCGAAGGAATTAAAATTGCATCCACACCTTGACATTCTGCCGTTCGGGCAATGGCACCAAAATTTCGAACATCCGTAATTCGGTCCAAAACCAAAATATTGCTTTTCAAACCTTCTTCAATTCGTTGATCGACTAATTCCTCAATATTTTGATAAGCAATAGGAGAGACATAAGCAATTACCCCTTGGTGATTCTCCTGTGTAATTCGATCCAATTTTTCAATTGGTACAAATTGCAAAAAATAATCTTTGTTCGCCAACTCCTCTTTTAATTCTTGAAAAAGCTCTTTTTTCATGCCTTTCAAGATCATTATTTTATTGATTTCGCGTTCACTTCGAATCGCTTCAATAACCGCGCGAATTCCAAATATTACATCAGAAGGTGTTGGTTTTACGTAGGTGTTATTTTCTCTCATGACTTAAAATTGTATGTCTAATGTAATTTTTATTTCTGCTGATACTGATTTGGCTACCGGGCAAGATTCGGCAACACGCACAATTTTCTTCTGTGTGATTTCATCCCAATCGTTCCCCGTCAAATCCATAACAATTTTCAATTCACCAATTCTTCTCGGATTACTTTCCATGATTTTTTCCACACCTACCGAACCACGACTGAATTCCAAATCATGGTCTTGGCAATAAATACCAATCAAGGAAACCATACAGGCACCGTAAGCAGTAGCTACCAAATCAGTGGGTGAAAAAAATTCCCCTTTACCTTTGTTGTCAACTGGTGCATCCGTTAGGATTTTTGTGCCACTTCGCAAGTGTGTACACTCGGTTCGTAAGCCGCCTAAATATTCTATTTTAACCGTATCCATTTCTTCTAATTGTCGTAACTTTGTTCATTAAAATTGAAAATTCCTTTGAATCAGCTGGTAAAAATACTCTTTTTTGTCGCTTGGAGCACTCCTATCTGGGCTCAATTGCCCGCTGAAGAGCCGATCGGCTACCTCTACAAGAAAGATTGGTTCGTTGGACTGCAATTAAGTACCAATGGTTTCGGCGGTATTTATTCTTACGAAAGAAATAAAACGTACAATTTTAAACAAGGAATTCATGTGTATGCCAGTAGTTTGAAAACAGGGAAGGAAACACGCAAAACCAATACTTTTTACGAAGATTCAAAATCATATGTGTATGGGAAAATAAATCTGCTATATACGGCAAGAATTGCCTACGGAATGAGTTGGCGCCTTTATGAAAGAAAACGAGAAAGGGGTGTTTCCATTCGGTACCAATTCCAAATTGGGCCTTCCTTTGGCTTGATAAAGCCCATTTACTTAAAAATAAAAGAGCCGTATACCGAACCTGCTATTACCAAGCCAGAAGATAAGTTGTACGACCCAACGATACATTATGCAGAGAATATTTATGGGCGATCGAGTTTTTGGAAAGGATTCACCGAAAGTAAATTTGCATTTGGTGTTTTTGGTAAGACCGGATTTCAGTTTGACTTTAGTCCAAATGCGAGCAAAATAACTGCAGTAGAAATTGGTGTACAACTCGATTACTTTTCTGAAGCGATACCTCTTTTTTACTTAGGAAAAAACAAAAATATATTTCCAGGTTTGTACGCTTGCGTTCAGTTTGGGAAAAATAAAATTTAACATGGAAAATACCATTACAACCAAAGATGGACGTGTGCGCATCAACAAGCCAAAATGGCTTCGCGTGAAACTCCCAACAGGGGAAAATTATAAAAAAGTTCGCTCTTTGGTTTCCGAACACAAATTGCACACAATATGTGAAAGTGGAAATTGCCCGAACATGGGAGAATGCTGGGGTGAAGGTACCGCTACCTTTATGATATTAGGAAATATCTGCACCCGTTCTTGCGGCTTTTGTGCCGTGCAAACAGGCCGTCCGGAAGAAGCGGATGAATTTGAGCCTGGAAACGTCGCGAAAAGTGTAAAGTTAATGGGGGTAAAACATGCCGTGATAACGTCCGTTGATCGAGATGACTTAAAAGATGGTGGTTCTGAAATTTGGGCGCAAACGGTAAGGGCTATTCGGCACCAATCACCGGGCACCACCATGGAAACTTTGATTCCTGATTTTGCAGGAAAATGGGAAAACTTACAACGCATTATTGATGTAGCTCCTGAAATCGTTTCTCACAATTTAGAAACGGTGCGTAGATTAACGAAACAAGTAAGAATTCAAGCAAAATATGACCGCAGTTTGGAAGTTTTATTTCGACTAAAAAAAGGTGGTATGCGAACTAAATCGGGGATCATGCTCGGTTTGGGAGAAACGGAAGAGGAAATTCTTGAGACCATGCAAGACCTTCGCAGTGTGAATGTAGACGTTTTAACGATTGGTCAATATCTGCAACCAACTGCCAAACACCTGCCGATAGCAGAATTTGTTACACCCGAAAAATTTGCAGAGTACAAAGAAAAAGGCATGGCTATGGGATTCAGGATCGTTGAGAGTGGACCTTTGGTTCGTTCATCCTATCATGCGGAAAAACACATGTTTTAAGGAGGATATAAATCCTTTAGACCTGTATGTTTTCTGCTCGAAAGATTAAAATTTCATTTTCTTTAATAAACATTTAACCTAATTTTACTGTTTAAGAGAAAAAGAATTGATAAATAAATGAATATTGGTTTGCCAAAAAACTTTAATTTTTTGTAATTTGGCACTCGTTTAATTGACTAGATCAAATTTTGAATATATAAACTATATGAAAAAAAGTAAACTTATATTAATTGGTTCCATCGGGATAGCTGTAATTGCGGCGGTTGCCCTTGTTTCACCTTTCGCTTTTAATAAAAAAGGTGGGTATACACAAAATCAATTATCTTTTCTTCAAGAACAATCTGCAGATGATGCAGCTGCTTGGATTGCCGCACGATATTTTGACGCGTCAACTGGAACACGAATTAGTGATGCCAAATTGAAATTAATTGAAAAGGCAGTGAAAGACATGCCTACTCCGAAAAGCTTACCAATCACTTGGGAAGAACAAGGTCCAGATAACATAGGTGGAAGAACCCGCGCAATTTTAATTGATAAAAACAACATCAATCATATTTACGCAGGTAGTGTTACGGGAGGTTTATTCTTTTCCCCTAATAAAGGAAGTACTTGGTCAAAAGTGGAAGGATATACAGGCTCAAAATTCATTTCATCTATAGTACAAACAGCGGATGGAACTATTTATGTAGCGACAGGGATGGGATTCAGTGCAGACACATGGGATGGTAACGGGATTTTCTATACGACTGATCAAGGTGCTTCATGGTCAACCGTACCTGGAACAACCACCACGCAGTTTTCAAGAATACCTGAAATCGTTTGTGCTGCTAACAGCAACAAAGTTTGGTTCGCAACTGCCGCTGGTTTAAGAACCTATACCGCATCTGATGCTTCAATGGGAACTGTAACCTCACCAGTTTCCGGTTCAATTTCTGCCATTCAAATTTCTAAAAACGGTAATGTTATCGTTGCCGCTGCAGGATTGAATAATAAAACAATTGTCTCAACAGATGGTGGAAATACGTTTACAGACAAATCTGGTTCAACGGCAAATGTAGTGCCGGTTGGTGCAGCTCGAATGGAATATGCTATTTCTCCAACGTTGAATGCAAATGGCAACTACAATATTTATGCAGTTCGCACCAATAGTGCAGGAACATTGGCTGGAATGAATGTTTCACAAGACAACGGGAATACGTGGGCACAATTTGTTGGAGCCGCAGGTATCACGAGTAACTTGAATATCTACAATGGTCAAGGAACGTACAATACAATTGTTTCAGTTGATCCAACGGATCCTGAAAGAATTTTCTTAGGTGGCTTGGATATCTGGAAATGGAAACAAACAGATAATGCACCTATTTCTGGTGGTTTCCAAAAATTATCGGACTGGTTTGTAGGTGCTACTGCTCCAACCTATGTGCATGCCGACAACCATGAAATGAAATTTGACGGAAACAATCGTCTTTATATTGGCAATGACGGTGGTATTGGTATTACAAATGACTTTGGCGCTACTTTCTACCCATCAAATCGTGGATACAATGTAACTCAATTTTACGGTGTTGCATTTGATAGAGATGGATCTGTAATGGGGGGTGCACAAGACAATGGTACACTTTACAACAATCACTCCTTGTCTACCTACAAAGAATTCAGACAAGTTGGAGGTGGTGATGGTTTCCAATGTGAAATTTCATTCTTCAATCCGAAGGTTATGTTCTCAACAGTTTATACTGGTGCCGTAAGCAGATCAGCAGATGGAGGAAGTTCATTTAGCTCCTTTGTACCTGATTTCCCAACCTCGTATACAGCTGCAAATTTCCCTTTCTACACAACAATTGGTTTAGCAGAGTATTTTGACCCTAATTCGAAAGATTCAGTAACCTACGCAGCGAATAAAAATTATGCAGCCGGGGCTACCGTGCGTGTGCCAAGTGCATCAACTGGAGATTCAATGAACTATGTTACACCAACTGCAATGTATTACGATGCATTTGTTGAAAACGATCCATCTTTGACACAAATAAGAACTTCGGTTAAAAATGCAATTAACGGTTTGACTGTGTTATTAGGAAATTACAGTTACTCCTACATTTCAGGAATTGCTCCACCGACAATTGGTGATTCATTGCTTGTGCAACTTCCTGGTGGACCTGATACTGTTGTTGTAGCAAGTACGAGCACATACAAATGGTACTTTGCAAAACACCCTATTTCAAACAAAGTTATTGAACTAGGAAAAGATTCAACTGCCATTGGAGTTTCTTGGGACTCAGCGCGTGTTGCAGATCCTTTTCAATCATGGTTCTGTATGTACGTAAACAAAAACAATGGTGAAATTTGGGGAACAAGAGATGCCTTACGTACGTCAAAAGCTAGTAATAACTGGGTAATTCTTGCTCAAAATGTTGGTAGCACCTTTGAAGATATCGTTGAAATGGAGTTTTCTAAAGACCTTAACACATGTTACATTTCTACTGGTAATAAAGTGACGAGATTGGATGGATTAGGAAATTTATATACAGATTTACCAAGTTTCCCTGCGAACCTTTCGATTGCACCAACTGATGCCACACAAACGACAGTCTACTCAGGATCTGTGCAAGGAATTGCTTTAAATCCTGCCAATGCTGCTGACCTGATCGTTTTCCAAGGTTTGAATCCAGCAAAACGTTCGAATAACGCGACTTCAAGTTCTCCTACTTTCACGACTTTGAGTCCTATTGCTGGAGCCAATTCACCAATCAGTTATGATGGTATTATCGACAGAGATGATAGCGATATCATTGTGGTTGGAACTCACTTAGGTGTATTTGTTTCATCAAATGGAGGTTCAACTTGGGTAAATTCAAGTGCTGGATTTGAAGGCACGCCAGTTTATGAAGTTCGTCAATCATGGAAAACATACAATGAAGGAAACAACCGTCCAGGAGAAATTTACATCGCTACTTTTGGTCGTGGTATTTGGAGTTCTTCCTCGTTGTTAAACGTTACGAATAATGGAACTTCGGAAGCGGAGGCGTTTAAAACAAAATTAAAAACGTATCCAAATCCAACTTCAACAACAACTACCTTGAGTTTCAATTTAGAAGAATCAGGCACTGTGAATGTTGCTGTTTATTCAATTACTGGTACGAAAGTAAAAATGATTCAAAAGAAAAATATGGATAAAGGTGCTTGTCTATTAGACGTCGAAGCGGATGACTTGCCAAGAGGAACCTATATCATCAAATTGGTTTCTGGATCACAATCCGAAACAACGAAATTTATCAAAATGTAATTTCGCAATGAACTTAAAAAAAGACTGTCAAAATTGGCAGTCTTTTTTTTGTTCAATAAAACACAAAATCTTTGCATTTTTTGTTTAGCGTTGTTTAACCTTAGTCGCTATAAATTCTAACTTTGTAAAAAAATAAAAGAAATAATGGATTCATTTGATGTAACAATTATTGGTTCTGGTCCTGGTGGATATGTAGCAGCTATCCGATGTGCTCAACTGGGCATGAAAACGGCTTTAATAGAAAAATACAGTACACTTGGTGGTACTTGTCTAAATGTTGGTTGTATTCCTTCTAAGGCGTTACTTGATTCATCTGAACATTATTTCAACGCTGTTCATAATTTCAAAGAGCACGGTATTGAAACTGGTAAAGTCACCCCGGATATCAAGCAAATGATAGCCCGAAAAAATGATGTTGTCAGTCAAACCTGCAACGGAGTTAAATTTTTAATGGATAAAAATAAGATTACCGTTTTCGAAGGACTTGGTTCATTTGTTGACAGCACAACAGTAGAAATCAAAGGAAACGATAACAAAACGCAACAAATTAAGTCGAAAAATATCATTATCGCTACTGGATCTAAACCGAATTTCTTTCCCGGAATGGAGCCAGACAAAAAAAGAATTATCACTTCTACAGAAGCATTGAATTTGACTGAGATTCCTAAAAAGATGATCGTTATTGGCGGTGGTGTAATTGGACTTGAATTAGGTTCTGTATACAGCCGTTTAGGTTCTGAAGTGGAAGTGGTTGAATTTGCCCCTAGTATTATTCCAACAATGGACGAAACGATGGGCAAAGAGTTGACTCGCATCTTGAAAAAAGAAGGCTTCAAATTCTACATGGAACACAAAGTTCAAAAAGTAGTCAACAAAGGCAAAAAAGTAGAGCTGACTGCTTTGAACAAAAAAGGGGAAGAAGTTGCCTTGGAAGCTGATTATTGTTTGGTAGCCGTTGGAAGAAAACCTTATACTGAAGGTCTTGGTTTTGATAAAGCCGGTGTTAAACTAAACGAAAAAGGGCAAGTTGAAGTAAATGACCATCTACAAACCAACATACCAAATATCTATGCCATTGGAGATGTTGTTCGTGGCGCTATGTTAGCCCACAAAGCAGAGGAAGAAGGCACATTTGTCGCTGAATTAATTGCTGGACAAAAACCGCACATGAATTACAATTTAATACCTGGCGTAGTTTATACTTGGCCAGAGGTGGCTTCTGTTGGAAAAACAGAAAAAGAACTGAAAGATGCTGGTATAGAAGTGAAAATTGGTAGTTTTCCAATCAAAGCATTAGGAAGAGCAAGAGCTAGTATGGATACAGCTGGTGTCATTAAAGTAATTGCCGATAAAAATACCGATGAAGTTCTGGGTGTTCACATGATTGGACCAAGAGCTGCAGATTTAATTATGGAAGCAGTTGTTGCCATGGAATACCGTGCGTCGGCAGAAGATATTGCGCGCATCTGTCATCCTCACCCTACCTATTCTGAGGCAGTTAAGGAAGCGGCCATGGATGCCACGAGCAAAAGAGCCATTCACATTTAAAAAATACAAATCAAAAAAAGCTTCTGAAAATTCAGAAGCTTTTTTTTTATCTTATCCCCGTTTAACGGGAGTAACTGGAGGCTTTGATGGCGGTTTAACAGGCGCCGGCTGTGGGCTCGTTTTTACCGGTTTGGGAGTAGCTGGAACCGCTGGTTTTTCAACTTTGCCAGGTGTTGGTGCTTCTCTTGGAGGTACATTGCTTGGTTTCGGTTTTTGAACAGGTTGTGTGCTAGGCTCCGTTTTTGATGGTTTTACTGGAGACGCGGTGTGACCATTTCCATTCGTATTGTTCATGGATGGTTTGGGAGTAGCACCATTGTTGTCGTTGGTTCTATTTTCCACCTCTATAGATTCCCATTTCGGTTTTGGTGACGCATTCGGAACCTCTCTTGGTTTAATCTCTTCGTTCACATTCGGACGTGTGTCAACTGGTCGTGTAAAATGTTGTCCATCATGAATCACAGCTGGACTTGGATTTGGTACACGCGTTGGATTCACATTCGGAACTTCCGTTTCCACTCTTCCTAAGGTTACATTGTTCGTCCGATTCGGGATTACTGGAGGTTGCACTGGAGCAATATTCAAGAATCCATTGTCGTAAATACATGCATTTAAATCATCTCCTGTCAAACCACTAGCGATACAGTTATTTCGAGCAATGTTCCGTTGGTTGGTTGGCATATCGTTGATCGTTCGGTGTACACGCGGATAGCTGTAATCCGTAAAAGCCATGGTGCTTTCACCAAAACCATAATCGAAAAGCGAATTTTGTGGCGTAATTCTAAAATGGTCGGCAAAATCTTTGGCTAAAAAAGCCAATCTTTCCTTTTCCATTTGATCTGAAACCGTACTATTACCAAACATTGTCATGGAAGATCCTCCGGCTGAAACATTAAAATCGTCTCGTTGATTTCCATTAGCATTCCCCATCAAACCTGAATAATTGTTTGAAATACAAGGATAAACTTGTACCCCAACATTCATGAAACGCATGTTTCCAGTTTGAGAAAGGTCCACCGAAACCTTTTCACCAGTAGGCCATGTAACCAAATAATTTTTTCCAGAATGACTGATGGTACCCCCGTGTGGTAAATAATACGAATTGGCTCCGACTTCTATCGGCATTCCATTCAGCATGACAGGAGCATTGAATGCATCTCGCTTATCACGCGCATAAATTCCCAACCTATCGCCTCCTACACGCATCGCTACAGCTGTATTAAGCGAAATATTATCACTTTCTGGCTGTTGCCTTACTTGTACTTCAAATTGACCATTGTTGGCTGTCGCAAGAACAAATTCGCCCACCGTCTGAAACGAATAAACGGCCCCATCAAACGATTTTAAATGCGGATCGCCATAAGTTCTTCCCATCACAAGCGAACAAGTTGGACGATTGGCATAGGTATTGATTCTTGCCCATCTTTCTCTGGCTAATAAATCTCTTGAACTTTGACTATTCGTTTGAGAAATTGATCGAATGGATTCAACTGTTAGTTGTGGAACCAATGTTAGCATCTCTGCTGGTGAAAAGTCTTCTGGGAAGGTTCGATCAGGAATCGGTTCATTGACAGACATCGCTTTCAAAGAACTGCCAAGCCATTTACCGCGAACAGGATCCCACTTGACTAATTCATTATCAATCTGTGCAAACTGCGCGTCAAAACTCGATGTTTCTTGTGCTGATACTTGCGGTATAAACCCCAATAAGCACAAGGTGATACTAAAGTGTAAAAGTCTCTGATTCATAATGCTATAATTTAAATGTTACATTTCAGCAGAAAACAAGAGTCGTGCCAACTTGCGTCTGAAATCTAAAAAATTAACACTTCTTGTTAAAATTTAAGAATCACTCTCCTTGCAAATTCATTTCGTCAACAAGGTGAGTAGCATGTGCGTACTTGTCCATTACCCACAGAACATAACGAATGTCAACAACAATGTTTCTGCAACGCGAAGGGTCAAACATATAATCACTCATGGTACTTTCCCAACTTCTGTCAAAATTCAATCCCATCAAACGGCCTTCACCATCGATTACAGGAGAACCAGAATTGCCTCCTGTTGTATGGTTTGAACCACTAAAACAAACCCACAAATCACCTTCTTGTGCGTACGGTCCAAAATCTCTTTTCTTGTAGAGTTCTAACAAATCAGGCAACAATTCAAAATCAGGATTACCTGTTCTGTGTTTTTGAATAATACCATCCGTTGTTGTATGTTCTGTGTATTTCATTCCATCTGTTGGTGCACTTCCCTCCAATTTACCAAAGGTGACGCGCAAGGTACTATTCGCATCTGCCCAATATTTCATATCTGGGAACATCTCTTTTTTACCTTTCACATATTGTTTTAGTAGGGCTTCCATGTCCGTGTTGAATTTCCGAACGCCTGGGATTGTCTCCGTATTCAGTTTTGCTATCAATTCTTTGTACAACTGAATACCCGGATCTCTTTCTAATTTTTTAAGGGTTTTTTTATTGAATTTTTTAAGCGCATTTTTACTTCTTTCCATATCTACCAATATCGATTTATTGTAAATCGCTTTCGTCAAAAGTGAAGCAGAATTTGTTTTGAGCATAGTTGGCAATTGTTCTGATCCGAGTAAATGGAGGTATTCTTCTGTTTGCAATTCAAATATTTTTCGATCAACTTCCAAATTGTAATTTTTGAAAAAACCATCCAAACCTTTTTCCAAACTGGCCAATTTCTCCTCTAAACCGCCATTTGTGGAAAGCTCTTCATATTTGTCCATGAGTGCCACAAACTGTCTAGCTTGTGCAAACATTTCAGCCCCAACAAACAAATATTCCGTTGCCATCGCATAGCGGAAATCAAATTCAGAACCGTCACTGGTTACTTTCTTCATGTCTGAAATAAGCGAGCCGTACTCCTTTTTCCACTCCTCTTTTGAATTAGCGCGGTTTTGAAAATCAGCTTCGTATTTTTCTTTTATACCAATGGCATCCAATTCAATTAAACCATCCACTTGACCAATCCACTTTTTGTAACCATTTGCTATTCTAGCTTGTTTGGAAGCATATTGTATACGAATTTGATCGGACGAGCGCATGCCAGCATCAATCACCGACAATGACTTCTCACGCATGGAAATTCTTGCTGGACGCTCTTTGTCCATGATGTATTTCAATTGTGCAGAGACCAAATGTTGCTCGGTGGTGCCGGGAAATCCATACACCATCGTGAAATCACCTGTTTTTCTTGGTACCATGGAAATCGGCAAATAATGCAAAGGCGTGTACGGAACATTGGAAGGACTATACGCTGCAGGTTTATTATCGGTTCCTGCATAAATTCTAAAAACTGAAAAATCGCCTGTATGTCTTGGCCAAACCCAATTGTCTGTGTCTCCTCCAAATTTACCCACAGAATTGGGTGGTGTTCCAACCAAACGCACATCGGTGAAAATCTCTTTCACAATAATGTAAAAATCATTGCCGTAGTTAAACGCCTTGATTTCTGCTTTGAAATTCGTCCCTTTTTCTGCATCTGCAACCAAAGTCGCCATATTGGTGCGCATTTTAGCTGTTTTCTGTTCTTCCGTCCACTCTTTTTGAATCCCAAACAAAACAGATGGAGTGACATCATCAATACGTACCATTCGCGCTGCCGTTAAACCTGGATTGGCCAACTCTTCACTTAAATTTTTTGCCCAAAACCCATATTTCAAGTAATCTTTCTCCAAGGAAGAATGGGATTGAATCTGACTGTACCCACAGTGATGGTTGGTTAACAACAAACCTTTATCAGAAACCAATTCCGCCGTACAACCACCACCGAAATGCAAAACAGCATCCTTCAAACTAGAGGAATTTACATCGTATATGTCTTTGGCACTTAATTTCATGCCCATCGCTTTCATGTCTGATTCAAATGCTTGAATAACAGACGGAATAAGCATTCCTTCCTCAGCAAAAAGAAAGGTGCTGGGTAAAATAAAGAGTATTACTATTTTAAAAAATTTCATGTGTTTTAATCGTTTGTTTGGCTAAAGATAGCAAATTGAGGCTTTTAAAAAGGATGCATTTCTTAAGATGCTGTTAAAATTGCTGAAAATTGAATTTTCATTTTCAGAGAAGATAAACCCGTATTAAAAAAATAAGCATTTTTGTGCTGTGGAAATAATCAATGCAATATTTAGGCTGGGTGTAATCCTAGCGATATTTGGCTTTATTTGGGCATTGATCCAATTTGCCTTTGTGCTTTTGAGTGGCGGCGGACAAAACAAATCACTTGTTCAACAGTATGGATTGAAAGCGATTCAATACATTTTTTTGGTGCAAGTAACCTTCCTTTTTTGTTATGAAAACGATTCGAATCTAGCTTTGAGTCCAAATTCAATTATCGTGACTGGACTGATTTTAGCCTTTTATTTCGTGAGCAAATTGCAACGGAATCAAAATCGTGGTCGAATCTTTTCCTTCATCCAAAATGGGCAAGAGATGAAAAGTCCAGTGGCCTTCAATTACCAAGCTGAGATTGCCGTAATTGTTTTTGGATTGCTTTATTTTACAGCCTGCGTTTTCTATCCATTTTTAGCTGGAAATCCAATTTCTCAATGGTTTAAAGAAAGCATCATCAGCATTGAAAATGCGACCATATTCGGATTTGTTTTTAGAATAATCGGGTTCTTCTTTTTGGTTTCCGTTTTTGGTAAGATTTACCAATCCATCCTGATGATCATTGCTCCAAAATCAATTTTACCACAAGCGGGACAAGAGTCCAAAAAAGAGTCGGACAAATTTGATGATTTTGAAGATTTAACAGGAAAGTAAGTCTAGCTGTTTAAGCTTTTTAAAATTGCCTCGATTTGCAGCAAAACGGATTCTTTTTCGTTGTTGTCAATTGTGAAATCTGCTAATTTCATTTTTTGATTGTCATTCCATTGTTTTGAAAATCGAGCTTGAATTTCTTCTTTAGAACTCTTGTCGCGGTCAAGCACTCGTTTTAGGCGAATTTCTTCATCCGCTACTACCAAAATTGTTTTGTCAAAAGTTTTGTAGGCACCTGTTTCAAACAAGATGGCAGCCTCATTAAAAACTAGTTCACCTGCATGTTTAATGGAAAATTCTTTGAATGCCTGACGCACAGCGGGATGAATAATCGCGTTGAGTTGTTCCAGCTTTTCGTTGTCATTGAAAACGATACTTGCGACATAGGGACGGTTGTACCCTTCCGCAGTGTAGGCTTTTTTACCCAGAATTTTTATAATGTTGGCTCGAATTACAGGATTCTTCTCCACAATTTTTTTGGCTTCGGCATCCGAATTGAAAACGGGATAAGACATGGATACAAGTATTTTTGAAACCAACGATTTTCCAGCGCCGATTCCCCCTGTAAGGCCAATGTTCATTGTATTAAATTTCTTCTACTTCAATCATGTTAAAAGGAAGTCCAATAATCGCTTGGTAATCTTCTCCTGCTTCTTCCATGTCCTCATCATCTTGTTCGAAGTACCAATTAACGATTACTTCTGTAGCTGCACCATTCAAATTTTCTAGTTTTTTAAACAAATCAAGAATGCATTTAGATGAAGAAGTATTGAAATATTCCAATTTAATATCTACAATCGTTTTTTCCTTTGGATTGGAACTGTATGAATCAATCCATTCATTGAGGGGTTGATAAAATTCCACAGAATTCTCTGGAATCGACCGTCCTTTCAATTCCATTGACCCGCCATTGTAGTCGAATTTAACCGCTGGAGTTTTAGCAGATCCTTCTAAGTTCAAGTTTTCCATATTCAAATTATAACGTCAATCAATTTTTACATTTAAGCAGAAAAATCGGTATTCCTCGTTTACATCTATAAACATACAATCGAGTTTATTCCCTGATTTTCTTGCGATATCTATCATTCCTAAGCCTGCCGTTCCTTTATCCGAACGTTGTCCTTCACTCAATACTTGCTGATAATACAATTTCAAATCTTCCCTTTCCAGCGTATTTATTTTTGATATTTTTTCTTCAAGATCGATGGAGGCAGATTTTAAAATATAATTACCTGTGCGAACGAAAAAACATCCTTCAATACGCGTAATCATTAATAAGGCCGTTCTGCCATCTCGCATTTCTTCGCCATCTTTTACCATGGTGCCCTCTTCCATGTGATGATGGAGATTTTGAAGGCACTCCACTAAAACATTGAAAACTTTTTTCTTTATTTTCGGACTTTCCTCCAAATAAGACAATTTGGATTCCATGATTTGCAAAATCGAGGTCAAGAGATCGGACGTAAACACACCTTTAAAAGAGAGAAGAATTGATTCTTCCTCAAGTGACTTATAAAGATTGTAGATACTCCTCAATGACATAAAAATAGACAGATACTTACAAATATAACATTTTGACAAAAACAAAATCAACATTTTTTAAATGCTTTTGATTCTTCTCGTGTTGATAAATCCTATATTTGGCAACTATGAGCAAGAAAGAGTGGTTTGCGTCATGGTTTGACACCTCATTTTATCATAAGCTTTACCGCGAAAGAAATGCGGAAGAGGCTCGACATTTTATTCAAAATCTATTGGAATTCATTCAATTACCACCTGATTCGAAAGTACTCGATTTGGCCTGCGGTAAAGGTCGTCATTCGATTACGTTGAATGACTTTGGCATGAATGTCTTAGGGGCTGATTTGTCTGAAAAAAGTATTGAATTTGCGAAAAAATTTGAGAATGACACCTTGCATTTTCGCGTTCAGGATATGCGGTGCCCCATTGAAAACAAAAAGTTCGACGCGGTATTCAATTTGTTCACGAGTTTTGGTTATTTCGAATCGGATGAGGAAAATCAAAAAGTGTTGAATTGCATTTCTAGTATGCTAAATCCAGCAGGTCTCTTTATTTTTGATTACTTGAATCTTGATACCACCTTGGCTCAATTAAAAAAGAAAGAATCCAAAGATGTGGACGGTATCCACTTTGAAATAACGAAAAATTTTGACGGCCAATTTTTCCGCAAAAACATTTCTGTACTTTCCAACGGTGAAACTTTTGAATTTGAAGAAAAAGTACGCGGATATTCCATCGAAGAAATCGAGAATATGATGCAGGAAGCTAATCTAACACCGATTGAAAGATTCGGTGACTTTCATTTAAATCCTTATCATCAATCTACCTCTGAGCGTTTAATACTTATTTGCAAAAAAGTACCTGAATTATGATTTGGACTATTGTTTGGCTAATTCTGGCGGTTGTAGCCGGCGGTTTGTTCGTTAGTTTTTTCGACAAACACCGTAAGAATTTCATCAAATTAATGTTGGCATTTAGCGGTGGTTTTTTGCTTTCCATTGCTTTTACTCATTTCGTTCCTGAACTTTATGCATCTGGCAAAGAATACATTGGTCTGTTTATCTTGGTTGGATTTTTAGTCCAACTTATCTTGGAGTTTTTCTCGGGAGGAATAGAGCACGGGCACATTCACGTGCATCACAACCAAAAAATGCCCATTGCTTTGCTCATTTCATTGTCTATTCACTCTTTTATTGAAGGGATTCCACTTGGAGCAGAGAATTTAATGGAACATGCTGGGCACAATCATGGTGAAAATGGTCTATTGTTGGGTATTATTTTTCACCAATTTCCGGTGGCCATCGCTTTGATGACTTTATTCCTGAAATCGAATATGGACAAAACGAAAGCTTGGTTTCTCTTGCTTTTATTCTCGCTAATGACACCAGCCGGCGTACTTTTTGGAAATCTAAATTTCATCAATGGGACTTCCATTGATTTCTCCTTGATCATGGCGATTGTAGTGGGGATGTTTTTGCATATTTCAACCACCATCATTTTCGAAACCAGCGAGAATCACAAATTCAATTTGATTAAGTTGAGTGCCATTATCATTGGTGTTTCAATGGCTTTGTTCATCCGCTAAACTTTCGGAATCAATCCGTATTTTTTGCGTTGGTACAATACGTTTTTACTTCCGACAGATTGAAGGTAATAACAGGTTCGCGGTCCCAATTTACTGTAGTAAGTGGAACCAATCGCACTTTCATTGAAAATGGCCGAATAAAAACAGCAAGCCGCCAAATAAGAACCTTTTAAACTTGGATGAGCGCCATCTTTTACATGCAGAATTACATCGGCTCTTTTGCTTCGAGAATCCTTCCATGCCATGCCTACCGGAACAACCCCAAAACGATATCGTTCCATCAAGTCCAAATAGCCATCCCGGATTTTATGGGTCATTTTTTCGTAGGTATTCGTTTCCTCTTTTGGTTTAAAACCATTTCGATAGCCCCAAGTCATGTAAAAAAGCGTTTTAGATCGCCGGTAATTTTTCTTTATCGCCTTCAAAAGTTTTTCAAGTGCTGGGATGGTAATTTCTTCAATATGCTCTTCATCTCTTATAAAATCACGGCTAGAGCCTTGAATGATGACATAGTCCCAATTTTGCTCGCGAATAGCTCTGTAAACAGCCGAACGACGCGATTGAATAAGTAAAGTGGCTTTGCCTTGGGTACAGGATTGAACGTACACTTTTTTTCCCATGGAAATAGAAATGTGCTCAAAAATATCCGGCATCTCATTTCGATAGGTATAGCTATTTCCTATGAACAACACCTTGGTCTGCTTTTTAACGGAAAAAAGCTGCCATCCAACAAAAAGGATGAAAACCAAATCCAAAAAAATTAATATTTTTCTCATGGGATTGCGCCAAAAATAGCGAAACTTTAGGAAACAATTTTTAGAAATGTCTGCCACATGATTTTGAAATCCACGAGTAGGGATTGCTCCTCCACATATTTTTGATTCAGCATCAATTTATCAGGCATGATTTCTTCGATATAGGTTTTTTTTGGATCTTCTGCCCTACCCAAAATCTCATTTTCTTGAAAATAATGCAACGAAGCATAATCCGTAATTCCTGGCTTCACGGACAATACTTTCCGTTGTTCCTCGTTGTAATAATCTACATACTCACGAACTTCTGGTCGGGGACCAACAATGGACATCTGTCCCAATAAAACATTGATAAATTGGGGGAATTCATCCAATTTGTATTTCCGTAAAAAATAACCAATTCCTGTAATTCGAGGGTCTCGCATACCGACCGTCAATTGTCCCAATTTGTCCGAATCTGGCTTCATGGTTCTAAATTTCAGCAACTTGAAATCCACATTATTCACACCAACCCTTGTTTGACGATAAAATACCCCTCCTTTTGAAGAAGTGAGAATTATAATTGAAATCACCAGTCCGAAAGGTAGAAAGACCAGCAGAATAATGAGGGATACGATTATGTCGAAAATTCTTTTCAAGCGAGTACTTTTTGAACAGCCTTCATCACCGCATTGATTACCAATTGAACTTGTTCATCCGATAAATCAAAATACACGGGCAAGGTAATTTCATTGCAGTATTTGTTCCATGTTTCTGGATAATCCGTCATTTTGTAACCCAGTTTTCTATAAGCCGTTAACATCGGCAATGGCTGAAAATGAACATTCACAGAAACGTCTTGCTCAAATATTTCGTGCATGATGGCATCGCGCTGAATCTCCGTAGCTCCATGGATTCGCAACAAATACAAGTGGTAACATGTTTCTCTTTTTTCATCCTTGTACAAAGGTAGAATTGCCCAAGATTTCTCAGAAAATGCCTTGTCGTATTGTGTGAAAATTTCTTTTCGTCGATCCAAATTTTCTTGGTAGCGATCCAACTCGACCAAGCCAATCGCTGCTTGCAAATCGGTCATATTGCATTTAAAGCCGGGCTCTAAAACATCGTACCGCCAATTGCCCTTTTGCGTTTTAGCGAGTGCATCTTTTGACTGTCCATGTAGACTCTTCACACAAAGATCTTTGTAAATTTGTTCATTATCATAAGGATGTGGCATGTTCAGCGAAATGGTTCCTCCTTCTGCCGTGGTTAAATTTTTCACGGCATGAAAAGAAAAACAACTCACATCTGCTAAGGCTCCTGACCGTTTTCCTTTGTAGGTAGCACCAAAACTGTGCGCGGCATCCGAAGCAATGAGTATGCGCCCCAACATTTCCTCGTTTTCATTTTTGGCTTCAAAGAGCATTTTAATCGCCGGTTCATTGACCAAATCATACAACGCATCGTAGTCGCATGGAAAACCAGATATATCCACAGGAATTATGGCTTTTGTTCGCGACGTTATGGCATTTCGAACGGATGCAATATCCAAATTGAAATCGTCTGCACCCACATCTACCATCACGACTTTCGCTCCTGTATGAATGACAACATTTGCACTTGCGCAATACGTATATGCAGGCAAAATGACCTCATCCCCTTCACCAATTCCGTACCAGCGCAGTACCAACTCCATGCCCGCTGTCCAAGAATTGACAGCAACCGTAAAAGGATTTCCGCAATAGTCCGAAAGTCTTTTTTCAAATAACTTTGTGCGCGGTCCTGTGGTAATCCAACCACTTTTCAGTGCGTCGGTCACTTCGTCAATTACACGTTGGTCTATTCTTGGGGGTGAAAATGGAATCATAAAGTTTCTTGTGTTAAATCAAAAATAAGGATTAAGTCCAACTGAATTACAATTTATGTAGTTCTTGAATCAAATTGTCAGCGATATTGTTTCTGTTGAAGTGGATATTTGCATACTCTCGACCTCTTTTACCCATCGCATTACATTCATCTGGATTTGCTATCATTTGTTTCAATTGAGCTACCAAATCGTCCGCATTTTCTGGTTCAAAGAAATAGCCAGCGTTAGCATTGGTAATAAAATGCTGTCTGGCTTCACCGTCAACTCCTAACAGAATTGGAACTTCCATAGCAAGTGTTTCAAATATTTTGGATGGAATGGCACCTTCAAAAATTTCCAATTTACGCAATGGAATCAGTGCAACATCAATTTCAGACAAAACACTTGGCATTTCTTTTTTATCGACCGGAGCTAAAAAATGAATATTGGATAGCCCGAGCTTTTCTTGCATATTCACGAGCATTTCCTTTTCTGGTCCAGCACCTTGAATGATGAATTGAACTTGTGTATTGTCTTTGATTTTGTCAGCAGCCTCTAAAATAATTTGCAACCCTTGAGCGTATCCTATAATTCCACCGTAAAAAAATAAAGTCTGATCATTCGAAAAGCCATTCCTCACTCGAAAACCATTTGCTTTGACAATTTCAGGATTGTAATAGGTTAAATCAACACCGTTTGGTAGCCAATATACGTTGGTCTTTGGAAATCTCATTCGAATATTTTCGACAATACCATTGGTTTGTCCGGTAATTAAAGTTGCGCGATTGTAACATCTTGCCTCCAATCGATAGGCTAGCCCTAACAATTGTCGATTATTCACTAATCCCAATTTCTCTGCACTTTCTGGCCAAAGATCTGAAACATTGAAAATCAATTTGGCTTTTAACTTTCGAGAAAGTCCTAGAGCGGTATAACCTAAAAACAAAGGCGGAGATTCTACCATTAAAAAATCAAATTTCCCCAATTTTCTACCTCGCCAATAAGATGTCCAAACAAAACTAAAGTAATTCAATAGTCGACTTATTATCGACTTGGATTTTGATACATATATTTTGGATCGATGGACAGGAATTCCGTCAATCTCTTCTTTCGTTATTTTTCCATTTTCGTACCCTGCTTGAATTTCATTTTTTGGATAATTCGGCATTGCTGTAAGAATTTCTACATGTATGCCTGATTTCTGCAAACGAATAGCCAGCTCATGCAAGCGATTTTGGGGAGCACCAATTTCCGGCGGATAATATTGTGTAAGAATTAATAAACGCATAATTTACTATGAATTCGATGGATTGTATGGTTTAACCTCTCGTTTGCTTCTAGTATCCACCAAGGGTAAAATACAAATAAAAAAAGTGTAAAAAACAATTCCACTTTGTCGTTGCAACATGGATTCAAATAGCATATTAAAAACCAATATCAAAAGAACAAAAAAGAAAACCGCATTGTCTTGTTTCCACGCAATTTTAAAAGCTTGATACAACAGGAATAGGAATACAAGCAATCCCAAAACACCCAATTCCACGCCAATGGACAAAAATTGATTGTGCGGATTGTATTGCACCACTGCTAATTCATGCAATCCATATTTATCCAATCGACTGCCCAACGCATCATCAAAATTGGAGGTACCTGCTCCGAATGGATGGGCTTTGATTTCTTCAGTGGAAACCAACCACATGATCATTCTCACCTTATTTCCAGAAATCGGTTCTGCAGAGGGTTGCAACAAAGCGCTAGGATTCTTTAATAAGCTGGTAATCGATGCTTTTGCGGAATCGAGTTCTATTTGTATATGAATGTTACTGAAATAAAGCAAAACAGGCGCCAAAGGCAAAGCAATCAAAGAAAGTGCGAAAACCCACTTGGAAGATTTTTGATAGACGAATTCGAAAAACCAAAACATCAGCAAAAAGAAAAAGAATAAAATCCCTGCAAATGAAAAACTGAATAGCAACATCACGGCTGAAAACAACAAATACAGTAGAAAAGTTAAGGTGGTAAAATAGCGCCATTTTCTTTTCACCCCTTCTTTGAAAAGCACCAAAGAAGTTAAAATCATCGCAGAAAAATAGGTTGGATGATGAATGTAGGAGAAGGTGGTTGAACCGAAACTGTTGTTAAAATCTCCGTGCGCAAGATAATTGGAATAGCTGTGCACCATTCCAAGGCATGAAACGATGATCAAACCTACAATAAGTCCTACTGCGAGAAAGTTCATTCGTATTTTTTCAGCAAATTGAAATGAAAAAAGCAATGGAAAAATTACATACAGCATCCTTCTTTCCAAATTACCCGAAGCTTCTTTGGGATGATTTGTGTAAAAAGTGCCGATTACATACGCCAAAAAAAACAAAACAAATGCTAGATGAAGGATGGAAAAATGAAATGTCATTTTCTTTTTAGCGACGTGGTATCCCGTAAAAAGAATCAGCATCAAGATAAAAATGGGAATCAAATTGGGCACAACACAAAAAAACAACAGCATCGTTGCCAATAGCATTTCATAGCTTTGCTTGGATGTTATTTTGGTGAATTGCGACATGAATTATCGTTTTGAAAAATTCGGAATGATTTCGCCTAAATCTGTTTTCACGCCCGTGACCAACTCGCTGTTGCTCCCAACAATCGTTCCGACGTTCACATGACAAAAATTTCCAATTTGACATTCATGATCAATGACAACGCCACTGTCAACAATCGAAAAATCCCCCACTTTGCTTCCTGCATTGATGACTGCATTTGCTAATACAACCGTTCCTTTGCCAATTGTTACCTCATCGGATACGACACTGGAAGGATGCAGGATGGAGGCAAATTGTAAATCTTTTTGAAAATCTTGTGCCAATTTTTGTCGAATGGCATTGTTCCCGATCCCAAAAACAAAATAAGTATTTGGGTCAATTAAATTCTGGATCAAAGATTGCGTTTCAATGACACGATAGGTTTTAAAAACCAACGTTCCTTTCGGTAGATGCGCATCGACAAATCCAAGCAATTCAAATTCAGCTGCCTTGCAAACCGCATCGGCAATTACCTTTGCATGTCCACCCGCACCAATAATTACCAATTGTTTTTTCATTTTCCTTGAATTAATCGTTGATAATTTTTGACCATCGTATCCATATTGTTGGACCAGATTCCTTTTTCTTCTATTTTGACTTTGTTGATTGGAATGGCGACGGCTTGAAGAGAGTCATAGTTTTCGTGACTTTCTATCAATTTTTCAGCCAACGTTTCTACGTCATCAATTTCCACTAAAAAACCATTTTTACCGTCTTCTATCCATTGGGTATTGGCGGGAATGTTGGTGGCTATGCAAAAAACACCGCTCGCCATGGCTTCATTCAAGGAAATATTGTTTCCATCTGAAACAGAAACAGAAACAAAAACATGCGTAGAATTGAAAACTTCCACCATTTCTTTTTGGCTAATTTTACCGAGAAAAGTAACTTTTTCCTCCAGATTTAGCTCTTTTACTAATTCTTCAAGAACCAACTTTTTACTTCCTGCTCCAATCAAATTCAAATGTGCCTGAGGAATTTTCTCCTGCACCAGTTGAAAGGATTTTAGAAGATGCGGGATGTTGTATACATCTTCGAAATTCCGTGTGCTGGTCATGATGAATTTACTGGCTTCCAATCGACGGTTGTCTGCATTAAAAACAGCTGGATCAATTCCGAAAGGCAGCACCATGATTTTCTCAGCAGCAATACCAATTTTCTCGCTTTCGATTCTCATATGCTCAGACATGACGGTAAACAAATCCGATCGTCGACCAGCAAATTTTAGTAACAATCGATAAATCGCAGATTGCTTAGGACTGATTAAAATGTCTGATCCCAAAGCAGTAATTACGTAGGGATGAAATCCACAAAGTGCACCCGTTAAGCCATAACTCGTTGCATAAAGCGAGTGAAATACATCTGGAGCGATTTGTTTCACGATTTTTCGAACTTTCAAAAAGCTCAATAGAACGCGCCAATTGCCGCCATCGACATGAATTTTACCTGCATCCACTAAATAGGTTGTGACATGGGGTATTTCTACTTTCTTAAAACTGATCAGCGAGACTTCATGGCCAATTTTTTGAAAATGCAGACACCATCGTTGAATGTGTATACTTTCTCCATCGCCAAAAAAACAAATTTTCATAATCGTTTTTTATTTTCGAAATCATTCAATGTATTGATTACACCTTGTTCTATCCCTACAGGATAATTGAATATTTTCCTCAGTTTTTCATCTGAATAAATTACACCGTTTGAAACACTTGAAAATTGTTTCAACCCCAACTTATTTGCCAAAATAATCAATAATTTCGGCACTTTGAAGAGCTTCGCTTTTTTTCTCAACGTTCGTTGCATTAAACTTAAAAAACCATACAATTCCATTGAACTTCCTACTTGGTAAATCCCTTTCCTGTCATCGCTTAAAAAGAAAAGAATCGTCGCCGAAACATCCGAAACATAAACATAATTCACGACGGCATTTTTCATGTATGGCACTATTTTCCCGGAAGAAAGATGCTGACTCAAATTCAACAAAGCATTGAAGGGGTGATTTTCGCCAAAAACATTGGTTGGCCTTAAAATCGTTAACTGAAAAATGCCCTGCTTCTCCGCCTCAATCAATATCTCTTCGGATATTTTTTTTGTTCTTTCGTATTCGTTTTCTGGGGTGGCAAGTGTTTTCTCCGTTACGACAACCGATGCAAGACTGTATCCTCTTCCAACAACGCCAACGCTGCTCAAATGAATGACCTTTTGAATACCACATGAAACGATCGCTTCCACTAAATTTATGGTGCCTTGAACATTTGTCTTTTCCAGCAATTCAATGTTTCGCACTTCAGCGGCAAGGTTCAATAAAATGGATTGTCCCGCAAGAGCTTTTTTCAATGATGCTACATCGGACAAATCAGCTTCAACAACTTTAAAACCTTCCTTTTCTAGGTGAATTAACTTTTGCTTATCGCGCGTGATCAGACTCACTGAAAATACGGAAAGATCTATTTTTTTTAGCAAGTCTTTCCCAATAAAACCTGATCCACCTGTAATAATGACATTGACTTTTTCCATTTATGCAATGCCTTTTGGCGGATTATAGATTTTGGGTAAGGTATACAAATAAGCTTGTGCTTTCAATTTGTAGACAGTCTTGAAAGGCGACAACATTCCAAAAATGCCTATCTTTAGTATGACTTGAAGATAACTCATGGCAACAATTAATAGCCATTGTGCTACACTGTGCTGTTTCTTGAAAAACTTAATCTTATTAAAGATTTGATTGGATAAAGAAATGTTGTAATTCTTTTTGGCACTTTGTCCAATATGGTGCAAAATCTTGGTTTCTGGGAAATAGACGCATTTCAAATTATTCTTCACTGCTCGGTAACAAAATTCCACATCTTCAATCCAAAACATGGTTTCATCCAAATTACCAATCTTTTGCAATACGTTGGATCGAAAAAAAATTGCGGCACCCGAAAAACTCTCAGCTTCAAAGGTCTGTTCGAAATTTTTATCTAGGTAATTTTTCTTTTTCAGGAGAAATTTCAAATAAAAACTTTCGCAAAACACAGAACTCAAACTTGGAAATCGCCACACACTTTGTTGTCGACTGCCATCGGTATTGAGCAAACCTGGGCCCAACAAATCAACCGATTCATTTTCTTCCATGTATTTCAAGATACGATCCAAAGAGTTCTCTTTGAATTCTGTATCTGGGTTCAGCATAAAAATATATTGTCCCTTTGCGATTTCAAAACCTTGGTTGTTGGCTTTTGGAAAACCCGCATTTGTATTGTTTTCAATAAGAATAACTTGAGGAAATTCCTGGCGAATAGCGTCACATGAATCATCTTTCGATTCATTATCGACCACTATCACTTCAAAAAAAGAAGAATCAATATGAAAATGATAAAGCGAACGCAAACAGGTCAAAAGAAGCTCTTTCACATTGTAATTAACGATTACTATGGAAATTTTCAATTCATCCATTCCTTGTTTGCTTGAGTTTTAGCACAAAAATACCCAAAACCAACCAATAAAGATAAGCTACCAAATAAAAATCATTCACATTACTCACCAAATTCTGAACGTTCACAGCGATGATGAAAACGGCAACAAATGTGAGTACATCCCATCCATTTTTTCGATAATACCACCAAAAAGAACCTAAAAAAGATAGAATGAGGCCGATGTAGAAAATCAAAGCCAAATAACCCGTTTCAAAAGCCAGTTTCTTGTACCAGCCATCCGTGGTTCCCAGCGCAACTTCCCCTTTGCTAAACTCATCCGAATCTTCCGTAAAAAATCGGTGGGCAACATGACCTGATTTCCCTAATCCCAATCCAAAAGGAGTGTAGGACAATTTCTCCGTTTTCTTCCAAAGTTTAACTCGTGTAAGTTCATCGTTCATTTCAGCCGTTTCCACAGAGCTTTGAAATACCCATTTGGCTATATTTATTGGGTTGGAAATGTAAAAACCGACCAATAGGAACATGATTAACCCCATGGAGGCAAGATGAGCGATGTATTTCCATTTTCTGCTGAACACAAACAAAATTATCATCGAAAAACCGACGGCAACAAACGCACCCCTAGACATGGTCATGAACAAACTAAAATAAAGCAATCCGGAAAAAAGCAAATATTTCATCTTTTCTTCGGTTAAGTATTTAAAACTAAAATACAAAAGGGAAGCCATTACGACAGTTGAGTATACAACTGGCGTCCATAGCAAAGATGTCATTCTTACGACGAAATAAACAGCTATTTTGCCATGACTCACTTCATTTAAAAAATAATGCTGGATGTTAGGAAACACAAAATAGAGCACTATGCCAAGCACGGAAAAAACAACAAAAAAGACGAAAATCTTATGCAAAATTGCTACCGTTTTCTCGAAAGTGAATGTGGAAAGGCTGGCTACAAAATAAATCATCATCGGGAGATAGGTCAACCGAATAGAATACGTACTTAACTTCAAATTACCAGAAAAAATAATTCCAACAACGAGGTTATACAAAAGATAGAGCAAAACAATTCTGTCAAGCCAGTGCAAGGTTATTGATTTTTGTTTAATTCGCACAAGACTCCAATACAAGAGAATCACTAAAAAAAGTATTTCTGGCAAGACAGAGAAAACTAATTGAACCGTATTTTGAGCTGAATTTGGACCAAAAGCCAATATCCGTACTGTTGGAAAAAATGCCAAAACAATAAAAAAGAGATACAAATAATTTTGCTTTAAATAGCCCAATAGTGAAGTCATTGAATAGTATGAGTTGTTAATATTTAGTTTACGAATATTTAACGTAACGTTTTATCGTATTTAATGGTTGATTTATAAAACCATAAAATTAACAACAATAAGTAAACTACTTGGCAAAAAGTCAACACCAGCAGCATGGTTTTCATATTTTCAAAATAGAAACCTATCAAGATGGCTATAAATAAGATGATTAGGTTACTGAAAACCGTAAAAATTAACATTTGATTTTGTTGCTTGAAGATAAGTGGGATTTGAGAAAGTGGAGCTCGAACAAAGTCTAAACACACCCATGGACTCAAGATTTGTGCATATACACCCGCTTCCCGCCAGCGTTCACCAAACACGAAGGCAAACAATTGTGGACCAAAAAACAAGAGAACCAATAACACCACCGAAATGAGTAAACCCGTTTGTTTCAATGTTCTATTCACCAATGGCATCAGCGGTTTATCCTGATTGTATCGGTCGCTTGCCTCCTGGTAAAAAACCTGTGATATCGCTCCACCGATAAAATTCATCGGTGCCAACAAGATTCGAAGGGAAAGGGAAAAAACACCCACAATTAGCTGTCCAAAGAGTCCAGAAATGATGTAAATCAGTCCATTGATTTGGGTTGCATCCAAAACAGATTGAAAAGAATTGACCAATGGAAAACGTTTGTATTCAGTTGCCAATTTTTTGAGTTGATTTAAGGAACTGGTGCGCACAACATATTGGAAATCTTTTTTAATTTGATACAAAACAACCAGAAAATTAACCAACGAAGCGACTAAAGCGCCCCCCATTAATCCGTTAAAATTCATTTTTAAAAACCCAAAAAACAAGGAAAAACCATTTGTAAATAACGAAGAAGATATTTTATTAACGGCAATTTCATTGTACATCTTTCGGCGGTTAAACCAAGTATTTAGTATTTGTACAAATCCAACTAAAAAAACAAAAACAGGAATTAGATAATACCAAATCCCCAATTTGTTGTCTATCCAAAAATAATCGAGTACAAAGAGTACGACAAAGACAAAAATTGAAAATATCAGGTTAAAAAAGAGAGAGAGCACCATTAAATTGGAGGCTTCTCCTTTGCGTTTTGGTAACAAAATTGCCACTTCGTATCTTCCACCTGTCACCAATGCGAGCATGCCATATATCGATACTAGAATGGTGAATGCACCAAATTCTTCGGGTGAATATATACGTGTTAAAATGGGTGAAATTAAAATGCTGATGATTTGAGCCAAAGCAGTACCAGAAATCAATTTCACAATATTTCGTGTAAAATCAGACCTGTTTTTAAATTTTTCCAAGTAACTACTCATTTTTCTCTACTCGTTTCTTACTGATTATTGGATGAATACTTTTTAAACAGGTGTTTGATTTGAAGTCATAACCTCTCGTCTACCCTCTTTAGCAAAGCGCAAATACAAATAAAAGACAAAAATTAAATAAACGACCATTATTGCTGAGTTGACACTTAAAATCCATCTAAAATTCGATTCAGAAAAATTACCTACTCCACCGTCCAATAGGTTTGGTAAAAGGCCAAAAGTAAACAGTTGAATGACACCAAAAAACAGTCCCATGTATAGCGCCGCTTTTTGTCGATTCAGCAATATCGGTAAAATGGAAAGCGGTGACAGCATAAAATTGATCATCAAATAAGGCGCTAAGATTTCCGCAAACCGGCCAGATTGATACCATTGGTCACCGAAGACGAATCCAAAAATAGGTTCGCCGAAGAAAAATAAAACGGTGAACGGCATCAACGCAATCAGAAATAAAATCTTAGCCATACGCAACGATTCAGCATAGACAGATTCACCTCGATTCAAGGTTTCAGAGCATCGATTGAAAAACACTTGTCCCACAGACTGACCGATAATCGCCAAGGGCAATTTTAACATCATAAAAGCATGACTGTACGAACCAAAAATTCCCTTCCCAAAATACAGCACCACAAAGACCGAAAGCAGCAAATCAACGCTTAATTCTACTAAATTATGCGGTAAATTGACCCTGGGAAAGGCCTGGTAGGTTTTGGCTGCCACTCTCAACTTTCGATTATCAGAAAACAATTGATGTGTCGGTTTGAACTTCAAGAAATCGCGGATAAAAGCAAAAATAGAAAGGAAAGAACCCAGTACCGTCGCCACGATTAATCCCATGGAACCGAAGCCAAAAACGCCAAAAATCCAACGCAGTACATTTACCGAGATGGAATTAATCATCCGTTGACCAGAAATACTTTTGAATTTTTTATTCCGAATCGACCAATGAATACCCAAATTGATCCAGACGGTGATGTAAGCACTAATGATTGTAAGTACTGCTATCACAACCGTAGAAACATGCTGAGGAATCAAAAAGAAGTAGATCAAAGAAAACAAAAGACAAGCGCCTAACACAACATACGAAATACGCAAGGCGAGACGAAACAACAAAAAGGCATGTTGATCGCGTTTGGGCAAAGGCAATGCCAATTCAAAACGAGCAGTTGCAATGGCTGCAATAATTGCCACCCATCGCATGTAAACGCCCAAATCACCCATTTCCTCCGTAGAGTAAATTCGGGTCAGTACAGGATACAAAAGATAGGAAAACAGCTGCGCAAGTAAGGTGCCGGTCATCAACGTGGCAACCGATCGCAGAAATTCAGATTTTCTCCATTTTTTGAACATGCATTTTACACTTAAGAAGAAACTTGGTTGTCAAATGTATTAAACTTAGCGTTCATTTTGACTTAAAAAAAAAGAGGTCTCGTTTCCGATCCCTCTTTTTTCACTAGAATGTGTTTGCTTATTTTGCGTAATTCACCGCTCTTTTTTCACGAATCACGGTTACTTTTACCTGTCCAGGATACGTCATTTCTGTTTGAATTTGTTGAGAGATCGCAAATGACAACTCGTCTGCACGCAAATCGGTTACTCTTTCACTTTCGACCATTACACGCAATTCTCGTCCAGCTTGCAAAGCGAAAGCACTACTCACGCCTTCGTAAGACAAAGCAAGGCTTTCCAATTCTTTGATTCGTTTGATATACGATTCTACAATTTCTCGTCGTGCTCCAGGTCGTGCTCCTGAAATGGAGTCACAAATTTGAACAATTGGAGAAATCATGGATGTCATTTCAATTTCATCGTGGTGAGCACCAATCGCGTTGAGTACTTCTGGTTTTTCACCATATTTCTCTGCGATTTTCATACCCAAAATAGCGTGTGGCAATTCTGGTTCGTCATCTGGAACTTTACCAATATCGTGGAGCAATCCAGCACGTTTCGCAATTTTCACGTTCAAGCCCAATTCCGCTGCCATGATGGCGCACATATTGGCTACTTCACGAGAGTGTTGCAACAAGTTTTGACCATAAGAAGATCGGTATTTCATTCTTCCAACCATTCTGGTTAATTCCGGATGCAAACCGTGAATTCCTAAATCGATACAGGTTCTTTTTCCCGTTTCGGCGATTTCTTCTTCCAGTTGTTTTTTTGTTTTCGCTACCACCTCTTCAATTCGAGCGGGGTGAATACGACCATCGGAAACCAATTGGTGCAAGGATAGTCGAGCAATTTCACGACGAACGGGATCAAAACAAGAAAGGATGATCGCTTCTGGGGTATCGTCTACTACGATTTCAACACCCGTTGCTGCTTCTAAAGCTCGAATGTTTCGTCCTTCACGACCAATGATTCTACCTTTTACGTCATCATTTTCAATGTTGAAAATAGATACAGCATTTTCAACCGTTTGCTCTTGTGCTACTCGCTGAATTGCTTGGATCACAATTTTCTTTGCTTCTTTGGAGGCATTCAAATTTGCTTCTTCCATGATTTCTTTGATGTGAGACATGGCACTTGTACGTGCTTCGTCTTTCATCGCTTCCATCATCATGTTTTTGGCATCTTCTTGGCTCATTCCGCTCAATTTTGACAATTCCAAAACGCGTTTTTGCTGAACCTTGTCCAATTCTTGGTGTTTCAATTCAGCAATTTGAATTTTGCTGTCCAACAATTCTTGCTTTTTCACATAGTCTTTTTCCTGACGAGCAGCCTCTTCAATTTTTTGAGAAAGTGTTTTTTCTTTTTGGCGAGCGCGATCTTCATTGGATTGCAATTTTCTTTCGCGGTCTTTTACATTTTCTTCGTGCTCTTCTTTCAATTTCAAGAATCGCTCTTTGGCTTGAATGATTTTTTCTTTTTTGATCGACTCACCTTCTGATTCTGCAGTCTTCAAAATTTGCTCAGCTTTGCCTTTCAATATGAATTTCTGCGCAATAAACGCAGCAACTCCTCCACCGACAAGTCCGAGTATTAACCCTGTAATTGAATTCATTTTAGTACTATTTTATTCGTTTTCGAACAAAACACAGCAATGATTGGTGAAATTATAGCAGTTCGTCTAATTCTGAATTGAGTTCATCCAAAGAATGTTCAATCTCTGAATAATCCATTTTTAACGGCACAGTTTCTACTAAACCACTTTTGGCTTTGGTTGCCATTTGCAACGCCGCCATGGCTAGTAAATCCTGCATATCTTTAACCGCATAGTTTTCTCTCAGTATCTGAATCGCTTTGTTAATGTCCTCGGCAGCACTCAAAACGCGTTCTTGCTCCCCTTCGGAAACCGTAAGAGGATACGTTCTGCCTGCGACCACTAATGATAAGGACTTTTTTTCCATTGCTTATTTTCTTAACTGACCGATGCAGTATTCTATTTCTTTTACCAATTCATCAATTTCGTGCGACCGACTCAAACTTGCGTCAGGCACTGAAACTGTGCTTTGTTCATGCATCCCTACCAATTGACTTTCCATTTCCTGGATTTGCTCTTCTTTCGCGACTAGCTCTTCATTTTTTTCAATCAATTCCGATTTCAACGCGTCAATTTCTGCAACCATTTGTGAATTCTTCGCTCTTTCATTCAACACCAAAGCATGCAAGCTTTTCATTTTGCTGCTGATTTGTTGAATTTTAAGTTGAATACTTTCTGTCATTTGGTATAGACTTTGTACAAAAGTAGCATTGTGAACGAATAATGACAAGATTTGTTGTCGATAATTCGCTACTTTTTTATCAAAAAACTACTTTTGAAAAATGAATACCCCCCTTTCTTTGATTTTTACTTTTTTTCTGGTTTGCTTTCAGCTAGCGTTTGCTCAAACAGCTACCACAAAAAAATACCACCCACCACTTTCCATTCCGCTTGTATTGTCTGCCAACTTTGGAGAATTACGTCCCAATCATTTTCATATGGGACTGGATTTCAAAACAGAAGCGCGAGAAGGTTTGACCATCCATTCCATCGATGAAGGGTATGTTTCACGTGTGAATGTTTCACCTTACGGTTACGGAAGAACGGTTTACATCAATCATCCTGGCGGGATCACAAGTGTGTATGCACATTGTCAGCGTTTAACCGATAAATTGGAGAAACGGGTCAAAGAACTTCAAAATCAAGCGAAAAATTCAGAAACAGACATGTACTTCCAGCCCCTTGAATGCAAACTGGAACGCGGTGAAATTTTTGCACTTTCTGGAAATACGGGTGCTTCAGGTGGTCCGCATTTGCACTTTGAAATTCGAGATACCTATACAGAAGAAGCGCTAAATCCTTTGCGGTTTGGTTTTGATTTGATCGATACTCGGGCGCCCAGTGTTTTTTCAATCAAGGCATTTGCATTGGATGAATCTGGGTATTTAATCGATGGAAAATCGCAAGAATGGACCATCAAAAACGGAACGATTGGTGCAGGAACTGTTACTTTGCCTGCCAATTTCTGTTCGCTAAAGGGTGGAATTGGTTTTGCAATCAATGGCATCGACCGATTCAATGCCGCCGAAAATTCATGTGGCATTTACGGCTCTCGAATGATCGTCAATGGCGATACACTGATGGTACAAGAATTGGACCAAGTAGCTTTTGAGCAAACCCGTTACCTCAACGCTTATACTGATTACCCTGCATTTTCAAAAGGTAAAAAATACCACAAATCATTTCACTCAGTTATCAATCCACTTTCTGTTTACAAAAAAAAATCATTGGGAATCTTGTATGCTAAACCTGCCGGCGTGTATCAAATTCAGTACGATACCTACGATTTTTCTGGTAATACGACGCGAACCTATTTTACGTTGGAAATAGCTGAGGGAGAAATGAATTTATCGTCAACAAATGCATTTGTTCCCAATTTCTTGAATCCGAGTGAAAACTATACTAAAGAATGGCCGAATTGCATACTAGAAATACCAAAAGGTTGCACCTACGAACCCATTCCAAAAGATATTTCTTTCAACGGTTCATCGCTGTTTTTTCGTTCTTCCTTTTGGCCAGTGCAAGAAGCATTTACCGTAAAACTTCGTCCATTGAATGAAATTCCCATCCAAAAACAATACCTTGCCGTCAACAAAGGTGGAAATTGGTCGGCTCTTGAAACAAATTATTTTGAAAGTTGGCTCGTTGGAAAATCCAAATATTTCGGTGAAATTACGGTTAAAGTAGATGATAAAGCTCCGAGTATCATTCCTGTGAATATCAAACCCATCATCGACAAAAACAAAACAACTCGTCTTGTCTGGAAAATGGGAGATTACCAAACTGGACTGGCCAATTATGGAATAGAAATTGACGGAAAATGGCAAGTTTTGGATTATGAATCCAAAGGCGATTTTGCCTTCTATGAAATATCCAATCTAGATGTCGGTATACACGAATTGGTTGTATTAGCAATTGACTACGCAGGAAACAAAAATGAATGGAAACAAACTGTCGAAATAAAATAAAAAAATGAGCACGCAAAAGCTTTGGGAAACCGTTTACGAAACCAAAACTCCAGACCAAGTAAGTTGGACACAAAAAGTTCCTCAAACATCCTTGGATTTTATTACCTCCTTTGGTTTGGATAAATCCGCAAAAATAATTGACATTGGTGGTGGCGATAGTAATTTGGTTGATTATTTATTGGATTTAGGATTTCATAATATTTCGGTTCTGGATATTTCAGCCAAAGCCCTGGAAAGAGCCAAAAACCGTTTGGGAGAAAAAGGAAAATTCGTTACCTGGATTCACAGTGATATCGTTGATTTTAAACCCACCGAAAAATACGACATTTGGCATGACCGCGCTGCATTTCATTTCTTAACAACTGAAAGTCAAATAAAAAGTTATGCTAATCTCACAAAACAAGCCGTGAATCAATTCATGGTGGTTGGCACATTTTCAGAAGAGGGTCCGCTGAAATGCAGTGGATTGGAAATTTCGCAATACAATGCGGAGAAAATGGATGCTGTTTTTAATGAAAATTTTACGCTTCTCCTTTCCAAAACGGAAGATCATTTCACCCCTTTTGATACCGTTCAGAATTTTTTGTTTTGTAGCTTTAAGCGAAATTCAACATTGTGAAATCGTTTTTAAAAAAACTTGATGCCCATTCAAATTTGATGTTTGCTGCCATTTTGGTTGGTCTATTTTTCTTTCTTGGACAAACAGCCTATTTTTTTTCTGGCCCCACCGGCACTCATTTTTTCAGGCAAGCCGATAGTTTATCTTTTGTATCTGGTTATTTCAAAAACGGTTACCACTTTTTTGAGCCCAGTTTACTGAATTTAAAAAGTATAGATGGAAAAGCGGCCAGTGAATTTCCTTTGATCTACTTTTTTACGGCGCTTTTGTTTCCCGTTTTTGGTGCGCATTTCTTTCTCTTAAAACTGATTCACCTACTCATTTGCTACACCGGAGTTTTTTATTTTTTCAGGTTGGTCAAATTCCTTCTCAAAGATTCCTTTTATGCTGGAATCATCAGCCTGTTTATTTTTACTTCAACCGTTTTCAATTATTACTCGTTCAATTACCTTCCTGATTCGGCGGCTCTTGGTTTTGTATTAATCGGATGGTACTTTATTTTCCAGTTCAAAGAAACCGGCTTTAAAAAGCAAGCTTTGATCTCTATACTTTTTTTCACCTTGGGTGGATTAACCAAAATTCCATTTGCCATTAGTTTATTGACCATTTTTGTTACGGGACTGTTGATTTTAATTTTAAATAAAAGAGATACAACCGTTTTTTCCAAAGCAAAATTCTCCGTTTTCATTTTATTTGTTGGGGTTTTGGCGATAGTATTCTGGAATGGATACATGCTATTCTACAATGAAATATATGCCTCAAATGCCTTTATAAGCAAATCGTATCCCATTTGGGGAATGACTCGAGAAAGCATATCAATTGTTTGGTTGCACATACATGATTTTTGGTATACACGCTACTTAGCTCATTCTTCCTATCACTTACTGTACGCTATGCTATTTTTGCAACTCTTTCTATTTCGAAAAGCAAACCGTTTACTTTCTTTTCTTGTTATCTTACTGTTTCTAGGCACTCTATCGTTTTCATTGCTTTTCTTCCATCAGTTCCAGGATCACGATTATTATGCGCTCGTCGCTATCCCTTTTTTACTTTTTCTACTTGTAAATGCAATTTTAACCTTGCAGAGAAAAACAAATAACAAATGGATTCACTGGAGTGTAAAATTGCTTTTTTCTATCATTGTTATCGCTGGAATTAATTACTCTCGCATGAAATTACCTTCCAGCTATTTGGCTACAGGTGACTCTCATTACCAAGCAAGTAAAATTATTCTCGCCCATTCCAATGAAATCTCGAATTTAAAAATCCCGCGTTCTTCAAAAATTATTATTGGCACAGATGAATCTCTTAATGGTGGTTTATTATTTATGGACAGAAAAGGCTGGACACTCACGAAGTTTGATGAATTGACGAATGATTATTTAACCGAAAAAATCAAAAAAGGTGCAGACTATTTTATTCTTACGAAAAACGATGAAGCCTACCAAGAAATTCTACACAAACGAGGAGAAGTCGTATTGAATAAGCCCGATTTAATCGTGTACCAGCTAAAATAGTCGAGCATAAAAAAAGCGCCCATTTTAAAATGAGCGCTTTCTATTCAAAGTTATTAAGTTCTATTTAATTCTAAAAATACAAACGTCGTTTGCATTTTTCTTGTCATTCAAACGTTCCAAATGGAATTCATCTTTTGTTAAGAAAACTACATTCCAATCGTCTCCTAATCTTACAGTTGGACTGTTATCAGGTGTATTCAAGATTAAAACAGCTGGGTTTTTCGCTTCTTGACGATCCCAAGAACCGGCAAATGTTGAATCTGGCATTACAATCGTCAACTGTTTTTCTTTTGTAAAATTGAAGGTATAATTCGTATAATCCAGTGTATAATTGACATTGCTATCAATAAATTTCTCTAATCGCCATGTCTCGTTCATGATCAATCGGTCAATTTTTTTGGCAGATGATTTCTTTTTACATCCTGGAGCGAAAGCTGCCAAAACCAATAATGCTAAAAGTATTTTTTTCATAGTTTGTTTTTTTTCAAGTAATGTTATTAATCTAAATCTATTCTTACGCTTGTGTTGTTGGTGGACCAAAATTCATTGGAGGCATAGATTGACCTTCGTTTTCTTGAATCACACCAAAAGTCTGTTCATACTTTTGAATATTCTCATTCAGCGCATGCAAAAATCGTTTTGCATTTTGAGGAGTCATGATCACCCGAGAGCGCACTTTACCTTTTGGCATTCCGGGCATTAATTGAACAAAATCACTGATGATTTCAGCCGGAGAATGCGTTATAATCGCTAAATTAGAATAAACACCCAAAGCAATTTCTTCGGTCAATTCTATATTTACCTGATTTTCGTTGTTGTTTTCCATTGTTTTTTTGTTGGGTTGTAAATGTAAACTTTTTGATTGAAAGTACATCGACACATCTATTAAAGAATTTAGCGGTCCAAAAAGTTACAGCTTTTTAAAAATATTGTACTTATCGCAAACATTTGAAATAGTCAAACGGCTCTTTGCAATCCAAACAATTGTAGTGGGCTTTGCAGGCTGTACTGCCAAATTCACTAATCATTTTGGTATTTTTCGAGTCGCAATTGGGACAAGGAACCACCAAAGGTTTGCTAAACAAAAGGCTTTTATCTACTTCGTTTTCGGGTGGTGCGATACCGTATTCTTTTAATTTTTGGCGTCCTTTTTCGCTGAGCCAATCGGTCGTCCAAGCTGGTGATAATACAGAAACAACTTCCAAGTTGGCAATTCCTTCCAGCAACAATTTCCGACGAATATCTTCTTCGATCACCTGCATCGCTGGGCAACCACTATAAGTGGGCGTAATGGTGATTTTTACATTTTTCTCCAGCACTTCGATCTTGCGAACAACGCCCAAATCCACCACCGTCAAAACAGGAACTTCTGGATCATAAACAGATTCAAGCCATTCCCAAATTTGTGTTTCCGTTACCATTCCATATTTGGATAGGCACGTTGCATGTATTGCATTTCAGCTAAAAGCAAGCCCAAATGTTCGGAGTGTTTTCCTAATCGTCCCCCCGTTTGCTCCCAATTGTTCGCTGGGATCTCCAAGGTTGCTTCTGCCAATACATTTTTAACGGAAGTCAACCATTTTTCTTGGATCAATTTCATATCCGGAATAATTCCCGCGGCGAATAACACTTCATCCGTTTCATTGGTGAAAAATAAATCGCTGGTATATCGAAACAAAGAATTGATTGCTTTTTGAGCGCGTTCATGTGATTCCTCCGTTCCGTCTCCCAAACGAATCACCCATTCTGCTGAATGTCGATAGTGGTATTTCGTTTCTTTCAAGGATTTCTCAGCGATGCCTGCTAATTGCTCATCTTTCGAATGGATCAAAGCTTCAAAAAGAGGTAAACGATACGCATCAAACAAAAACTGGCGAACAATCGTTACACCAAAATCACCATTTAACTGTTCTACTAATAGTGAATTTTTGTACTCTCGGTCAACACGCAAAAAAGCGATTTGATCTTCGTCTCGGTCTTTTCCTTCCACCTCGCCCGCATATTTCAGCAAGGAAGTAGCTTGACCGATTAAATCCAACGATATATTCGTTAAGGCAATGTCTTCTTCTAGGATAGGTCCATGACCGCACCATTCGGAAACACGATGTCCCAAAATTAAACTATCATCCCCCAAACGCAACAAATAATCAAACAATTGTTCTTTCATCTTCTTGAATTACATGTGAGAAATTCCGTCTGGAACATCATAAAAAGTTGGATGTCGATACACTTTTGTTTGAGAAGGCTCAAACATAGAATCCATATCCGATGGATCTGAAGCATGCACATTGTTAGATTCAATTACCCAAATACTAATTCCTTCGGCACGTCTTGTGTAAACATCTCGCGCATTTTCAATGGCCATTTCGGCATCTGCGGCACGCAAACTTCCAACATGTTTGTGGTTCAAACCTTGTTTGCTTCTAATGAAAACCTCCCAAAGAGGCCAGTCGTTTTTACTCATTTCTTATTGGATTTTAAGATCTTAAGACTTCAAGATTTTAGGACTCTCCGTCTTAACTCCTTTCAATTTTTTATTTCAACTTGCTTGTCTTTTCAACTGTCGTTTTTCGGCAAAAGCATTCGCAGCGGCGCGAACCCATTCTCCATCTTCTTTTGCTGAGCGACGTGCATTGATTCGATCTTCGTTACAAGGTCCGTTGCCATTTACAACTTGCCAAAACTCATCCCAATCAATTTTTCCATGTTCGTAGTGGCCCGTTTTCTCATTGAATTTCAAATCCTTGTCTGGAACTGTCAATCCAATTAATTCAGCTTGTGGAACCGTTACGTCAATAAATTGTTGACGCAATTCATCATTCGAGAAACGTTTGATTTTCCATTTTACGGATTGAGCACTGTTGGGTGAATCATCATCATTGGGTCCAAACATCATCAAGGATGGCCACCAAAAACGGTTCAAAGCATCTTGTGCCATTTCTTTTTGTTCCGGTGACCCTTGTGCCAATTTCGCGATGATTTCAAATCCTTGACGTTGGTGAAAGGATTCTTCCTTGCAAACACGCACCATGGCACGTGCATAAGGTCCGTAAGAACAACGACAAAGTGGAACCTGGTTCATGATTGCAGCACCATCCACGAGCCAACCTACTGCGCCCATATCGGCCCATGTTAAGGTTGGATAATTGAAAATAGAAGAATACTTCGCTTTTCCTGAATGCAAATCGTCGATAGTTTCCTCTCGGTCGGCCCCTAATGTCTCCACGGCAGAATATAAATACAAACCATGACCTGCTTCGTCTTGGACTTTGGCTAACAAAACGGCTTTTCTACGAAGATTCGGTGCTCTTGTAATCCAGTTTCCTTCTGGCAACATACCTACGATTTCAGAATGGGCATGTTGTGAAATTTGACGAACCAAAGTTTTGCGATATCCATCAGGCATCCAGTCATTTGGCTCAATTTTAACATCGTTGTCTATTTTCTCTTGGAATCGTTTTTCCAATTCGTCGAGACTATATTTATGTTCCATGTGCAGTTGCATTCGTTTGTACAAAGTTAATTTAAATCTTGCGTAGCTCCAATTTAAACAAAAAATTGGATAGGAAAGTTTAGAATGAATTTAAAGAACATCACCGTAATTGATAAAAGCATTAAATTCTTAACTTTGTGCCCTGAATTCAAAGAGGCGCATGACACCAAAATTTCATACACTTAAAATTGCAGAAATAATTAAAGAAACGGAAGATTGTGTTTCCGTGGCTTTTTCTGTTCCTGATGCATTAAAAGAAGACTATCAGTATTCTTCTGGTCAATATTTAACTTTCAAGCACACACTTAACGGTGAAGAAATTCGCCGTTCCTATTCGTTGTGCTCAGCACCCTATCAAAACGAATGGCGCGTGGCGATCAAAAAAGTGGAAAACGGAAGATTTTCAACTTTTGCCAATGACGGTTTGAAAGCAGGTGATGAATTGGAAGTCATGACACCAACTGGTACTTTTGTTCCGCACATTGACGCGAAAAACGAAAAATCGTACGCCCTGTTTGCGGCAGGTTCCGGTATCACGCCGATACTCTCCATCATGAAAACCATTTTGGATCAAGAATTGGACAGCACCATTTCCTTGTTTTACGGGAACAAAAACTCCTCGAGTATTGTTTTCAAAGAAGAAATTGAAGCCTTGAAGAATTTAAACTTGGATCGTTTGCGTATTACGCACATTCTTTCACGAGAATCTTTGGGTAACAAACTGCAGAAAGGAAGAATTGACGAGCAAAAAACGAATGACCTATTCAAGGCATTTTTGCAACATGAAGCCATAGACGAAGCTTACATTTGTGGCCCGGAAGATATGATTTTTGCTGTAAAAGCGGCGTTGGAAAACAACGGTATTGATGCAAGTCACATTCACTTTGAATTGTTCACCACACCAACGGAAGCAGCGGTTCAAGAAAAACCTGAAGTGACGAAAAACGATGTGGAATCCAATATGAAAATCATTTTGGATGGAGATGAATTAGACATTGTTTTGCAACCGGGCCAAAGTATTTTGGACGCAGCTTTGGAAAACGGTGCTGATTTACCATTTGCTTGCAAAGGCGGTGTTTGTTGTACTTGCAAAGCAAAAATTATGGAAGGAACGGCCCGAATGACCGTAAATTATGGTTTAGAGCCTGACGAAATTGAAGCTGGATATACCTTGACTTGTCAAGCGCATCCTACCAGTGAAAAAATTATAGTATCATTTGATGAGTAAGAAATTATGGCATTATTTAAATTTTTAAAGAAAAAAGACACTAAAATTCCTAGAGGGTTTCACGAAATCACCATTAAGCAAGTGATTCGTTTAACGGAATTGAGCGTGCAAATTGTTTTGGATATTCCTGAAGATTTGAAACAAACCTTTCATTTCGTTCCTGGGCAATACATCAACTTCATTGTCAATACGCAAGGAGAAGACCATCGTCGTTCCTACTCTATTTGTAGCGGATCGAATGAAGATTTGTCGATTGCGGTAAAAGAAATGGACAAAGGAAAAGTTTCCACTTGGTTCAATCGCGAAGCGCAAGCTGGGAAAGTTATTTTGTGTAGTGCACCGGAAGGTCAATTCATTTTAAAAGACGAACACAAAAAAGTGATTGGTTTTTCTGGCGGAAGTGGAATTACACCGATTCTTTCCATCGCGAAGAAAATACAAGAAACCGGACGTGAAATGGAACTTTTCTATGGTAATTATGATTTGAAAGCCATGATATTCCGCGATGAGATTGATGCTTTGTCTCAAGTGAAACCACATTATATATTCTCTGACGAAAGCACAGGAGACTACAAAAAAGGATTGATGGACGCAGAAATGGTTGCGGCATTGATCAAAGAGAATATTGATATTCTACATGCTGATGCCTTTTTCTTGTGTGGACCAATAGGAATGATCAAAGCGGCCGAAGCGCAACTGGAATTGTTTGGTGTTCCAAAATCAAAAATTAAAAAGGAACTTTTCTCAGCGCCTGACACAGGGAAAGATGCTGTGACGACCGGCGACTCAAAAGAAATGTCTAGCCAAGTGACCGTAATTTTAGAAGGTGAAACCATTCATTTGGATTACAAACCCAAAGGAAAAAGCATCATTGACTCCTTGAATCAAAAAGGCTATGATCCTCCATATTCTTGTCGAGGTGGCGTTTGCAGTACATGCAAATCAAAAATCTTAGAAGGTTCCGCAACCATGAAAATCAATTATTCCTTAACAGACGAAGAAATTGCTGAAGGATATGTTTTGAGTTGTCAAGCTGTTCCAACATCTGAAAAATTGACAATCACATTCGATGTCTAATTTTGTAGTCCTTGGCACGAGCCGCGGTATAGGGAAAGAAATCGTCCATCAACTGGCGAGGAATTCGGAAAACACAATTCATGCACTTTCTAGAAATAATTGTACCGAATTTGACCAACTAAGCAACGTTCATTTTCACGCTTTTGATTTGAATTCAACTACTGTACGTGAAAATGCTACGGCAATTTTTGCTGAGATTGGAACCATCGATTACATGGTGAACAATGCTGGTAAATTGATCTCTAAACCTTTTTTGGAATTGACAGCTGAGGACATTCAATCCTGTTATCAAACCAATGTAATCGGTGTTATGCAAACTGTGCAAGCCGCCGTTCCCTTTCTGGCAAAAGGAGGTGCTCATGTTGTCAACATCAGTTCCATGGGCGGATTTCAAGGTAGTGTGAAGTTTGCTGGTTTAAGCGCCTATTCCACTTCAAAAGCAGCCATCTGCAGTTTTACCGAGTTGTTTTCTGAAGAATACAAAGATTCAAAAATCGCGATGAATTGCTTGTGTTTGGGTGCTGTGCAAACGGAAATGCTGGCAGAAGCTTTCCCTGGTTACGAGGCACCCCATCAACCGCATGAAATGGCCGCCTATATCATTGATTTTCTTCTGAATGGACACCGTTTTTACCGAGGAAAAATCTTACCTGTTTCGATTAGCACACCTTAAGGTGCAACTATTTCCCATCGAATTCGTTTTTCTTTTGCGATGAGAACGATTTTGCTTAATTTCATGAGACGAATGAAAATGCAAATTCTTTTTCTTGCTTTGTACTTTGCTCCGCTCTTTGCAGTTGCGCAAGATATTCATTGGTCGCAATTCAATGACAACCCTATTTTTCAAAATCCTGGGCAAGCTGGAAATTTCAAAGGCGATCTTCGTTTTGTTGGCAATCATCGCGACCAGTGGAGAAGCGTTACTGTTCCTTTTCAAACCACTTCTTTTTCGATGGATGGTCGTATCAAAAAATTAAAAAACTTAGGCGTTGGAGGATTGTTTTTTCACGATGTTGTTGGGGATGGTCAATTGCGCACGGCAGAACTTCAATTGAATGCCAATCTTCCCATTTATCTTAAGAAAGATTCATCCTTCGTGATTCGACCAGGAATTAATGTTGGTGTAAATCAACGGCAATTGAATCCTCAAAACTTTAATTTTGACAACCAATTTAACGGGATTCAATACGACCCTACTTTGCCAACGAATGAAATCTTTACAACCACCCGTCGAACCAATTTTTCAACGGGATTAGGAGCGGTGATCGATTACCGAGTTTCTAAAAAAAGTGTTGTAGATGCTGGCATTGGCTTTTTTAATCTCAATCGGCCCGACCAAAGTTTTTTTGGAACGAAAATACAACGAGACATCCGAACCAATATCCATGCACGCTACACGCGAAAATTAAAAACCGACCTATTTCTACTCCCTTCTTTCAATCTTTCATTACAAGGGAAATACAAAGAATTTGTGCTTGGCTCTTCCATCAAATATGTCTTACTAAATCACTTGGGACAATACCGAGCCGTATATGCGGGAATTTGGTACCGGACAAAAGATGCGGGATTCGTTACTGTTGGGATGGATTACCAAAACTGGTTCGTCGGGGTGAGTTACGATATGAATTTCTCCAAACTCACTCAAGCCAGCAATGCCCGTGGTGGACTTGAAATTGCCGTACGCTACATTTATCAATCCTTGAAACCAAAAAAAATCATTCATCGAGTATGCCCAGATTATATTTAATACTGTTGGTTTTTCTCGGTAATGCCTTTTTCACGAATGCACAGACTGAGATTGGCAAATACTTAAAATACGCCGAGGAACAATTTCAAAAAGGAGATTATTATTCGGCGCTGGATTTGTACAAAAAAGCCTTGGCGATTGATTCCAATTCGGTAGCCGTGAATTGGGCTTATGCAGAAACGTTGCGGGCGTACAAAGATTACCGCAACGCGGAAAAATACTATCAAATCGTTTACGAGAAGGAAGAAGCGTTGATTTATCCGTCGAGTTTGTTGCAATTGGGCTTGATGCAAAAACAAAACGGCAAATACGATGAAGCAATTGAAACCTTCAAATTGGCCAAGAAAAAATACGCTCGGCAGAAAAAAGATTATTTGTACTTGAAATCAAGAAGAGAATTGGAAAGTTGCCTTTGGGCAAAAACAGCCATCGAAAACAAGGATTTGACAATTGAACCCATTGCTGGAAATGTTAATACCCCGAATGCCGAATTTGGCCATGTTATCATCGACTCCATCCTGATATTTTCTTCATTGAAAGCAGATTCCATATCGACGAACGAAGAAGTCTTCGACAAAAGTTACAGAACTCATTTGTACCAGAAAAATCTCAAGGTCCATGCTGAAAATCCAAAAGTGGAGGCTATTGATCAATTGTTTGAAAAATCCATGAGCAGCGGAAATGGAATCTTTTCACTGGATGGGAACCGATTCTACTATAGTTTGTGCAAAGAAAATGATCACAATTATTCCTGTAAAATAATGGTGGCAAATTACAAAAATGGGAAATGGTCTAAGCCGGATTCTTTGGGAGAAATCATTAATGTTTCTGGCGCAAATACGACTATGCCCTGTATTGCCAACTGGGAGAATAACGAATATTTGATTTTTTCATCCGACCGCAATGGCGGTGAAGGTGGATTAGACCTGTGGTACAGCCAAATTAAAAATGGCAATCAATATAGTAAAGCACGCAACATTAAAAATTTGAATTCACCCGACAATGAAACTTCCCCGTTCTGGGATGAATCGCAAAAAACACTTTATTTTTCAAGTTCCTGGTGGGATGGATTGGGTGGTTTGGATGTATTTTCCTCACAATTCCTGGGCAGTTTGCAAAATCCTGAAAATGCAGGTCTGCCAATCAACAGTCCCGCCAATGATTTGTACTTTTTCAAGTACGATGAAAAAGAATACGTGACGAGCAATCGTTTAGGCGTTCAATTCAGCAAAAACCCAACGTGCTGCAGTGATATTTTTGTTCTGGACAAACCACTCATTGTTCCTCCTCCAACTCAAAAAGAAACCTTGGAAGAATTGAACAAAAGACTTCCTGTCACGCTGTATTTTCACAATGACGTTCCCAATCCAAAAAGTACAGAAATTGCGACGAATGTAAATTATATCGACAGTTACCAAGAATACAAAGAGATGTTGGAAAAATACCAAAAGGAATATTCCAGCGGTTTAACGGGTGAAAAAGCAGATGAAGCCAAAGAAGATATTGAAAGTTTTTTTATCGAGTATGTGGACCAAGGCGTAAAGGATTTGAACCTATTTCGAGATTTACTATTAGAAGAACTGCAAAAAGGGCGTAAAATCAATTTAACCATCAAAGGTTTCGCTAGTCCATTGGCCAAATCAGATTATAACGTCAACCTGACGAAACGCAGAATTTCCTCCTTGGTCAATTACTTATCAGCATTCAACGAAGGAGTATTTGTTCCTTACCTACAAGACAACTCACCCGATGGTGGTAAATTGACATTTACCGAAGTGCCATTTGGAGAATATACCTCCAACAAATTGGTCAGTGACAATTTGAATGATCAAAAAAATTCGGTCTATTCTCGTGCGGCTGGTTTGGAGCGAAAAATAGAAATTCAACTTGTCAATTTCATTGAAGATAGCATTGTTGATTTGCCTTTGGAGGTAAAAACCAACATTGAAAATGTAGGGATAATAAGTCCCTCTAAAAAAGTGTCTGTATCGTATACATTAACCAATTCCAACGACCACACTGTTACTTTTTTACCTCCTCGCATCCCTTGTGAATGCAGTGAAGTATCCATTGACAACAAAACCTTGAAACCCGGAGAAAGTACCCAAGTACATTTCACTTTCGATCCAAATGGGTATGCAGGAAATGTCGTTAAATCCATCTACCTAAAAACTGCCCACTCCGAAGAAGAAATTCGCCTTATTCTGAGCGCAGAGGTGGAAAAATGATGTCACCTTTGAAGATTATTTTAATTTTGCTTAAAACATGAAAATGAGCGAGGCAGTTACGGAAATAGTGAAAGCACCAAGAGAACGATTGAAGTTTATCGACATGGCTCGATCTATAGCCATTTTGTTGATGTTGGAAGGACACTTTATTGGACTTTCCTTGAACCAAGCGTATCGTTCTGAAAGCAATCCAATCTATGCGTCCTGGAATTTTGTGCGTGGCTTTACGGCGCCCATGTTCTTCACTGTCACTGGGGTAGTTTTCGTTTATTTATTGACCAACAACGTACAAGCGGGGTATTTCAAAAACAAACGAGTAAAAAAAGGATTTCAACGTTCATTAGAATTGTTGTTTTGGGGATATGCTTTGCAAGTTAATTTGCAAAACATAATTCAATATTTTGAAGGAAATATCAGTAATTGGGTGTATGCGTTTCACGTATTGCAAAGTATTGGAATCGGAATTTCATGCTTGCTTTTGATTTTCGGTATTTTTAAATTAATCGGTAAAGGAGGTTTGTGGTTGTATTATTTCATCGCTGCTACTGCTTTGTTTTCATTTTATCCCTACTTGAAAGGTTTGCCAGAAGGCCAATATGTTTTAAATGGATGGCCGTTGATTTTGCAAAATATGATCAAGGGACCAGATTCTGTGTTTCCAATTGTTCCATGGGTGGCATTTACGCTGTATGGCGGTATGGTGGGCGATTTATTAAATCGCTTTCATGAGCACGTGCGAAAAACTTGGTTTCCACTTGCGTTCATTGGACTTGGTCTTGCTTTGAACTTATTCGGGTACGCCATTTTTGAAACTGTAGATGTGATCTTTAAACAAATTCACAAAGACAGCCCCGTTGATATGTCCTTTAATGCTTGGCTTTATGGTCGATTAGGGCAGGTTTTAATTGTATTGGGTATTTTAATGTTTATTGAAAAATATTTTCATGTGAAAGACTCGTTGTTCATTAAAATTGGTCAAAACACCTTGCAAATCTACATTGTACACGTCATAGTACTTTACAGTGGAATCTTTGGTTTGGGTTTGAATCACTACATTGAAGATGCATTAAATCCTTGGCAAGCGATTCTTTCTGCCGCTGGGTTCATTACCATTTTTGTAATTTTCACGAAATACTTGGAGCCGCTTACAGCAGCTTATGATAAATTCAAATCCATCCTCTTTTGGCCTTTCCGCAAAGTTTGGGGAGTCATTGCCAAAAAGTAAGATTTAGATTTTCTTTTTTGGTGTATTTCCTTTTTTAGGTTTCGCCTTTGGTTTAGCAACCGGTTTCTTTGGCTCTTTAAAGATGGCTGTTCGTTCGATCAATCGAGTTCCACAAGTATCTTCAATCGTCAAAGTAATCTTGTAAATTCCAGGTTTTTGATACCGATGAGTCGGATTCAAATTCGTAGAATTCGTTCCATCCCCAAAATCCCAATTAACGGATGTTGCTTCTGGAAAATTTGTCTTTCCATGGAGCATAAATTTACCGTCAACCGCTCGAATTGTTTTGATATCATATCGATTGACGTCCAAACCATACTTCGTGTAATTATTCAAAACGTAATCAGATGCTATTTTTTGAATTTTAGGCGCATTTTCATTGCTGATGGTAGAAGTTATAGCCCCCTCAGGACTTTCGTTGAATAGGGCCGTGTAAAACGTCGACGCGGCGATATACGAGCCATTCTTACCGGGATGCATTTTATCTGCATCGTATAATTCCATTTCAGGGTATTTTTTACAGACCTCCTTCCAAACCATCCCGACCGGAACAATCGGTAACTTCAACGTATCACTCAAATATTGGTAACCAAGGGCAATTTTATCAGCCATCAATTCATAGGTTGCAATGTCTTCTCTTTCAGGATAACCTTCTTTGTAGCCCCAAGTCATGTACAACAAAACGTTGGTGCACGAATCGTTGGCATAAACACTATCCAAAATTTGACGAATGTACGGCATGGTTGCTGTATCCAGAATTTCAGGGTCATGCGTCAATTCTCGGCTCATTCCTTGCAGCACCACAAAGTCCCATTGACGACTATTGATCGCTTCGAATAAATCTGGTCGTGTCGTGTGTACATGAAAAGTGGCTCCACTGCGTGTATTCATTTCAACATGAATTGATTTTCCTTTCGATTTCGCCATTCGATCAAAAATAAATGGCATTTCATTCATGTGTGTAAAGCTATTGCCGACAAACAATATGCTTAAATCTTCAGTATTCGTCTTTTGTGCCAAAGCTTGTCCGCCAAAAAAGAAGGCGAGGATCAACTTGAACAATTTTCTCATAAACATACTTTTCATACCACGACTAATAAACCCTGACCTAAGCCTGTTGCAAACGTTCTGCAATTCCAACTAATTCTTCGTGTGATAGGACCATCTTTTCTTGGTTAAAATTCATATCACTTACGTTATCAATTGGTATCAAATGGATGTGTGCATGGGCTACTTCCAAACCAACAACAGCTACGCCTACTTTACGACAAGCGAATGAACGTTCAATCTTTTTGGCTACGAGTTTGGCAAAAATCATCAATTCGCCAATTTCTGTATCCTCAATATCAAAAATATTATCCGTCTCTTTTTTAGGAATTACCAGAACATGTCCTTTTCTCAAAGGTTGAATATCTAAGAAAGCTAAATGATTTTCACTTTCCGCAACTTTATAGCTGGGAATTTCACCGGAAACTATTTTGGAGAAGATTGTACTCATCCTCTAGTAATTTCAATTATCTCAAATTTGATAATTCCATTGGGCGTTTGAACATCAGCAACGTCACCCACAACTTTTCCTAGAAGACCTTTCCCAATTGGAGAATCCACAGAAATTTTCTTTGCTTTTAAGTCGGCTTCATTTTCAGCAACCAACGTATAAGTCATTTCTGCTTTGTTGGCAATATTTCGAATTTTCACGTTGGAAAGAATAAACACTTTCGAATTGTCAATATTCGTTTCGTCTACGATTCTAGCATTAGCAATTATCGCTTCCAATTTTGAAATCTTCATTTCCAATATGCCCTGAGCTTCTTTAGCTGCATCGTACTCCGCATTTTCTGATAAATCACCCTTATCACGTGCTTCACCAATTTGCTCGCTAATGGAAGGTCTTTGCACTGTTTTCATATCGTGCAATTCGTCTTTCAATTTTTTCAGACCTGCTTCTGTATAATAGGATATTTGTGACATGTATTTTTTTTATCAATTCATTAAAAAGAAAACAAGAGAGCCCAAATGAACTCTCTTGTTTAGCAAATATAAATAAGGTTTGTTTTATTTCAAACTAATCGTCACACCAAATGTATGAATAACTCCAAAAACACCTGCAAAACGAGCACTGTATTCAGCTCCCAAAGCATTTTTATTTTTTCCAACCAAGGCATCTATCGAAAAACCTCCTGTTGGTCCGATAAGCGCATTGGAACGATTTTCAACGGAGAACAAGTTCTTTTCGTACACAAATCCACCTCTTAGATTAAAAGCAAACTTTTCCGTTGTCATGCCATAATCCGCACCTATTCGAAATTGATCGTAGAAAAATGAGTTGGCCGTATAACCCAAATTCGCTATAATTTTGTTTTTATCATCCAAAACAAAATCATACGAAGCACCAATTGCCAAAAGTGATGGCAACTCATACGCTTGAACTCGTTGATCCAAAGAAACAATGGCGCCTGTTGAAGAATAATTCGCTTGATTCGTAAATCCATCTCCTTTGTAACGCAAAACCGGTCCAACATTCTTTAGGGTAATTCCAAATTTCATTTGGTCTTGTTCACCTGTAATGTATTTAATTCCGGCATCGATAGCCAAACCAGTTCCTCGTACATTGGAAATACTCTCTGACACAACCTTGAAGTTAATTCCAGCATAGATAGAACTCGAAAAGGCTCTTGCATAACCAATATTAACAATATTGGTTCTTGGCGAAAAGGTACCAATACCACCCTCTGGAATATTCACAGTTGTAATATCGATGTCACCATAATTCATGGATTGTACACTAACTGATATTACCGCGTCATCTGAGACTCTTTGAGCCAAACCAGCTGAATACAAGCGAACAGCGGATGATCCCATCCAGTTGGCTGTATTGAATTTCAATTGAGTTTTATCTGTACCAGCTAAACCAGCAATATTCAAATAACTTGCTTCAAGCCCATTACAAGATGCAATGTTGGCATCTCCGAGCGCAGAACTACGTGCCCAAGGATTTACTAAAAGCTGAGATGCTCCTGCTGAACCAACACGGTCCTCATTCCCTGCTGATGCAGAAATACTGCATAGCATTGCACCTAAAAGCAACTTGTTTTTGATAGATATTATTGTATTTCTCATTTTTTGCTCTTTGAATTTTTAAATACCTTGTAAGTCAACTTGACGAATTCCACAGAAGAATTTCAATACTACTTCACCTACATCAGGCACATCCACATGGATCAAATAAACACCACTGGCCACTGGAATTGCAATTTGATTGTTCAAATCCCAATCGATACTGGTGACCGGACTGTCTTTTTTGAATGATCGTATTAATTTACCATTTGTCGAATAAATATTCACATTACACACTTCTGGCAAATTGGTTATTTTCACTCGTGTATCCAATCTATTTCTTTCGTATTCTGAAAATGCATAGTATGGATTTGGCACTACTTTGATCATGTTCAATACTTCTGCCAGAGCAGATTTATCAGATTTTTTAGCTATCAAATCAGCCATTGACCATGAATATTTCGGTTTACCACCATTTTCACCTGTCGCTGTATAATTTTTGTATTCTTTGTTTACACGAACTCGTATACGCACATCCGTTTCAAACATTTTATGGTTGGCAGTTCGGATTGGATAACCTACCCACGTTAAACTGCTGTAGAAATTAATTCTAGCTGGACCATTTCCTGCTTCAACCAAATCAATCAAATCTTTCAACTCAGTACTTCCGTCTGTGTAATAACCCATGTCATACAAACTGCTGTATCCATTGATCTCTTTTTGTTTGTGAGAGAAAACATAAATCGGATGCATACCACCTAACAATGGATTTCCAGTAGCTCCATTCATGTTAGCCGATGGCTCCCATTTCATGTCGTTACCACCATCTTGGCCTAAAAATGAATTTTCACCAAATGCCATGTTCAAACGTGCTCCAGTTTCAATATCAATGGCATAACCTGGGAAGTAACTCATACCTGTACTTCCTGAAATTGTATTTCCGTTTTGATCCAAACTTGGGCTTTTTCTCAAACCACCCGGTTTCGCACCGCCAACATTCAACGCTGCATCACGACCCAATTCAATTACTGGACATCTCGTCCATTTCGATTTGTCAGTCGTAATCACGATGTCGATACTTGGTGTAAAGGCAATCGCCGCATTTGATCGAGCATTACCTGGTGTCGATTCTGGTGAAGTTGGATAAGATTGTGAGTTTTTCCAATAAGCCAAAGGCATGAAATCACATTGAAAACCAACCAACTGGTGTGGTGCCATACCACCACTCAACACTTTTGTCCATCTTTTAGACGGGTCTTTACCGATTTCATCTTTATAACATTGACCACTTTCATATATTTCACCATTTACAGGTGGGAAAGGATAACTTGTCGCAGGCATCGCATCAAAAGTACCGGATCTAATCCAGTTTTTTGGAGAATAAGAATCATCATCTGAAATCGTAGTCAACCATCTTTTCGAACTATCCGCAAAGGTCATAGAAGACTCCAACAAATCTGTCGTTTCTGATGTCAAAGAACCTGAACCAATTTCTGTAAAGTAATTTGTTTGGTTAATTTGAACTGAAACACCCCATTGTGGTATCAATTGCTCATTGTTGACAAAAATCATGTGTTCTGAATGAACTGACTCTAACAAATTTCCTCCTTTTGCATCATATCGATTGATTACCCATTTCGCTGTATCAGCAGCATTTCCTGCAGATGTAGTCGTGTTATAATCTCTAAATTCCAATTCAAAATAACCGTCAGCAACATTTAGAGGGTCTACCACTTTAATATTGATTGGTCCATGACCACTCTCATATTCTGGTGTAGCCATATAACCGTCTGATACAATTTTATTTTCTGAATCCGTTGTTAATTCCAAAACACGACCTCCATTTCCGTGACCATCCAATCGCGTGATTTTTGGAGTTGTACCGTATTCAGAATACTGGTAGGTTCCACCTGCTTCCGGCATTGGATTGTGAGGAATAGCCGTTACAGCTTTGATCGCCGTTTGATCATATCCCAAACGAGAAGCAATGTATTTCACCTTTTGCCCATTCACTTTCAATGCGTCATTCGGATCATAATCAGAATAGTTATTGAAAGCATAAGCCACCGCAACATAATAGTATGTTTTGTGATTCACCAATGTTCTCGTTCCTTGAGCAAATAAATCCTCTGTAACTTTAAATGAGTGACGAACCCCTTCATTGGCACCATTCACTTTTTCAACAGGGATGTCCCAACCTAATTCTTCATCGAATTCAAAATTAATCAATCGATCAATCGGTTTCGTTAAAATTGGAACTCCAGATGAATTCAATTCGAAATTTTTAATATCGCACTGTGCAGCCAATCTAGCTTTTGTTTTGTCGGCGATATCGGAGATACCTGCTGAAGAATTTACCAATTGGAAAATCTGATACCCTTCGAATCGGTAGAAACGATCAACTCCTTCATCAACGATATTGATTTTATCTTCTTCCGCGTATGTTTCTTCGAAATTGTTCGATCCAATTGGATTGTCAATTGTCAAGATTAACTCATTCTCCAATTCTTGAATTTGTAAACGTGGAGCGTTGGGAGGATCTAAGATTTTAAAACAAGCATCAAATAGTGCCTGTGCTTTTGTATCCGCTCTTTTCAACGCATTTACAGAACCAAACAAATCTCCAGATGCACCTCGTGCATAAACGATACCAACAGTAATGTTGTTAACAGCACCAGGTCGCAATGTAAATGGTCCAGCTGATTGAACAAAACGTCTATCTCCAGGAGGGTTGAAGCCCGATGCACCATCTGTACTTGCCTCACTCCAATCGTATCCAGGATTTGCTCCAGCTGTTGCCCAATGCAAAGGATCGGAATCCCCAGGGAACATATAGTCAGAAGGAATCAACGTTCCTGTTCCTTGCGCTCCAGTTCCTCCATAATACATTTCTGAACCGTTGGCCCAAGAACCTTCCATGAAATTATAGTACTGAGCTGCACTGGATGGATCCGTGTAAGGGAAAGAAGCACCATTTGTAAAGTATGTAAAGCGACGCATACCGAAACGCTCATTGTCAACGATGTTATCTGAATAACCTGTTCCAATTCCGCGGTATACGATACCATTGCTATCCAACGCATTTTGAACTGTCGGTGGAACATACAATTTGTTTATTGAATCGTATCTTGGACCTGGGTTATCAATACCATCTGCATCCAAATAAGGTCCTTCAAAGAAATCGATTCCAATTGCTGGTGGATTTACTCCATACCCAATATTCGCACTTGCTGTTTCATCATTGTTATCACCATTAAAGGCATAACCCAAACCACGAGACACATCACAACCAACATAATCATCATTGGCATTTCCTAAATCTGGATCTAACCATTGAGAAAAGTAAGTATTGTACAACGTCTGAACACCTCTGTTGATCAATTCGTAGTTGTAAAAAGTCATTCTATTCACTTCGTCATTCGTTGCAAAGGCAAACGCTTGTGCTCGAATTTCCATACCAATTGGATCTCCCCCCGTTTCGTTGTGGATATTTCCTTTGTCGTTGAAGACCCACCAATGTGTTTCATCACCAAACAAAGAAATTCGTCTATCTACACCACATGCAATATCATCTCTACCCAAGATATCATCGTACCAAGGGTAATCACCCTCTTCAATTGGATTATAGGAACCACCTCCATCATTATCATAGAAAGGAGCCAAATAATAATCTTGATTTAAACCGATATCACCGTGAGCAGGCCAGTTGATGATGCGCTGCATGATTTCATTATTTGGTTTTTCAACGGGAGTTGTCGTTATGCCTTGATCGTAATCCCACCAAATTTTAAAGTTTTTCACTTCTCCCTTTTGGATAGTAAAGAATTTGTCATATGCATCACACTGTGAAGAAAGGATATCAGCAGAACCGAAATCTCTCACTACATCATCGCCTGCCGGAACAGATGGGTCGTAATTACCACTGCCCAATGTTACAGACAAAGGTCCCGCCCAAAAATCATTACCCAATTGTTTGAAACGAACCGCTGCCAATTTTAATTGACCGTTGGCATCTACTCCACCCATCCACAATGAACCAGCAAAGATCGCTTTCAAACCACTTCCTTTCGGAATTTCATATCCTGCGGTGTTGGTTCCCGGATTTTCAAACAAACGTCCTCCTTGTTGCAAAAGTGCTGCAACATCATTGAATTGAAATAACAATGCTTTCACGGAAGGTATACATTGCGCTCCTTTTGAAGGAACACCATTCCCCATAGTCGTGGTTGGCTTCGCTGTTGTTGATTTTCCTCGAACATCTTCCAAACCGACAGCAAACTGCGATGATATCACCGCCATGATGACCAGTAAATATTGGACCGATACTTTTTTCATAACTTTTATTATTAATTTTTTAAAAATCAAATTTCACCCCTAATCTTATTGTTCTTGGAACCGAAATATTGTTTCCATTTTGCACACTCATGTTGTAGTAATCTCTAAAAGATTGCTCATCTGTCTGATTTTGGATAGACGCTTGACTGGATGCAGCTGCTAAATATCCATCATCATTCCAGTTACCCGTTGCTCTATATACACTCAAACGGTTGAATTGGTTCAATAAGTTTGTTGCACGTATGTAAACATTCAAGAAAACTGGTTTTTTCTTATTTTCACCTCGGTTGATAACCAAGTTGAATGTTCTATCCAACTGAATATCCAATCTGTAAGACCAAGGTAATCTTGAACCATTTTGAGTTCCAGTTAAACTTGGATTGATGGCACCATTTTGTTGTGTATTCGTAAAATTGGATTGACTTGAATAGGGAGCTCCAGAATAAATGCTAGAGAAGATATTCAAACCAGTGTTTTCAAAAACCTTGAAATCCTTAATGATTGGACCATTGTAATCAGCACCCGATCCATAACGGTAATCCATCGTTACAGCAAATGCATGACGTTGGTCGTATGAATAAGGGAAGATTGCACGTAAATTTGGCAAACCAGCGTTAATCAAAGCTGTACTTGACGTAGAGTTAGATCCCGTACCATCCGCAAATTGCAAGGTATAATTGGCTGTAATTCGAACATTTCCTGTTCTTCTTAAATCGTAGGATACTGTCATACCTTTTACCGTACCAAAATCTCTATTCGCATAGGTTCTATAGGTCACAGGATAAGCACCCGTCATACTTTGAATTTGTATGTTGTTACGTTGTTCACGATAGAATGCTGAAATTTTCAAGGAAGACGTTTTCGACAATACTTGTTGGAAACCAATTTCATAATCAACCGTTTTCTCTGGTTTCAAATTTGGATTGTTGATCGTTGCTGATCTGTTTTGAATGAATTGGTATTCATACGGATTGAATCGAACGGCTCCTGTTGGTCTTTTTGTCAAGATATCGTAGTGAGCAAAGAAGGATGCTTCATCCGAAACCGGGAATGAAAATGCGATACGAGGCATTACATTGATTTGTGGTTTGTAATCCTGGAAAGCACTGGCATTCGGATTACTTTGGTTTGGATTCACCAACCAAGGTTGAATACCACTGGCACCATTGATCACTTTTGGATCAGAAACTTCTGTTCCTTCACTGTTGTAGAAGATTCCATCTTTTCTAAATCCATTGATTGCCGTTGGACTTTTCGCGTCATTTACATAAACTGTGTAATCATCCCCCATGGAAGCAGGAATCTCTACCCAGCTATATGTATTTGGATCTGAATTCAACAATTCTCTTGCTTCAGCAACCGTTTTCGCCGGATATAGCAAATAAGGGTCTTTCAAAACAGATTGGTTTGAATTGTACATATCCACACGAAGACCTACGTTGAAAACTAAATCATTGAATGAAAATTTATCCATGACATAACCGGCAAGATACGTTGGTTGAAATGCTCCAACAAAACGCTCATAGTTACCATTTTGATCAAATTTCTCAAAGTAATCATTTACATCTGTTCTTCCTCTTACTTTCTTCCCTGTTGGATCATAACCATAATAAGACACATAAGAATTACCAGAGTTCAATAACTCGTCTGCAGAGAACATATCCAACGTAAATGTTTTTGGATCGTACTGATCGATATCAATATAGTCGGTTCCTGAAACAGATAACCCTAATTTTTTACGTAAATTGTAATCAAAGAAAGTTTGATTATCCAAAATCGCATTGCCATTCGCATCCAATTTACCTCCTTGACCACCATATTCGCCTGTACCAGAAGTATAAGCATAACCTGTGTTCAATCGTTGGTAGGTAATTGATTTAAATGAACCTGAATCACTCTCCGTGAAATTATTTAAGTCCAATTCTCGAATGTGGAAATTCGCCAATTGACGAGCTGTTGTCCAAATTCCAATTGCACCTGCATCTCCACTAGACCAACCTCTATCCCATCGTTGCTCTACCTCAAAACCCAAAGACAAAGAGTGATCGCCAATGTTTGCTGAACCAGAACCTGTAATACGGAATTGCTCATTTTCATTTTTTCCAAAGCCATTGTAAGGCGTCCCAATATTTGCCCAAATTCCATAAACTGATTGAGGAGCATCCCCATTTCTCAAGGCATTCCCTTGTTGAATTTGAAATAAGTTTTCATAATTACCCGTTACCTGTCCATCATAAATATTGTAATACTGCGTGGTGATGGCTGCCAATGTTTTATTCGTTTCTGATGGAGAGAACTCTACTAATTCATCTTTGAAACCATTGTGAATCCAACGTTGTGAAGATTCATTAAAAGCATACGATGCGCGACGAGTCGTTGTAAAGGTTCCAACGTGACCGTATTCAAACACATTGAATTTGTGATTCGCATCATAAAATTCACTTTTTTGTTTTGAATAATCGACCATTAAAGAGTAGTAAGCACTTCCAATTTTAGAGCTACCTCCTTCACGATCATTTGAAAAACGTTGTGTCAAACGACCAAATACTCTCCAGTCAAATGAATTGGCTACACCGTAATTGGTGAAATTCATCAAGGAGTTGTAATAATCTGCCAATCGTTGATTGCTCATATTCATGGAACCACCAAAAGTAAGATTGACACTTGGTCCCGTGTTTACATCGATTTTTGCTTGAGCAGAAAGAACACCTTGTTTTGCGTTCATTTTCCATTCATTTTGTTCAAAGTCTTTTTGACGCAAGAATAACGCATTGTTAAAAGTTCCTTTTCCTGTAGAAGTTGGTCTCAATGGATTTGCAATCAATGAATCTCTTACATCTTGCTTGATTCTATATTGACCTCCATTCGCTACTGGACGTGGATCCAATTGTCTTGTGTAGTTGGCAGAAATTAAAAAGCCTAATCTTGGTTTTACCTTCGCGCCTGTTGAATCTTTGATCATCAACAAAGGACCAGAAAACATTCCTTCAAATAAATTGTAGGCATATTTATCCAATCCAAAAACTTTACCATCGTACCCATTTGGATCTTTTCCATTAAAGTACAAGCCAGATGTAACCACCTCAGCACTACCAAAATATTGCGCACTTGGCCCTCTAGTTGTAACGGAGATAATACCTCCTGTGGCATCCCCATAATTCGCTGGCAAACCACCTGTGATTACAGTTACCTCTTCAATGGCTGATTTTGGCAAGTTGGACGAACCACGAACTTTAATACCATCTATATAATAATAGGTACCATCTTCACGAGAACCACGAACGCTGATTCCTCCACCTTCTTGAGCATTTACACCACCTACCGTGGAAGCGACACCTTCTGCTGAACGAACAGGCAATCTTGAAATATCCTCACGAGTTACAGTTCCCCCAGATGAACCACCATCTTTATTAATCAATGGAACTTTGTAGGCAACCACTTTCACCTCTTCAATTTCTTGAACAGATTTCGCTTTCGCGATGGTCATTTTGTCCAAGAAAGTAATTTGATCGGAAGACACAACAACACCCGTTAAGGCTGTTGGTTGATACCCTTCCGTTTCATTTCGGACTTCAACGTCGTACTCACCAACACCGATGGAATTAATTTGAAATTTACCATCAAAATCGGTGTTTGCACCTCCTTTCACACTACCATTTTGAAGTATCAATACTTTACAAAACGGAATTGGCTGCTTGGTATCAGCATCAATAACAGAGCCTTTTAGAGTCCCAGAACCAACCTGACCAAAACCAAAAGTAGCTGTGGTTAAGAAGATTATGACAAACAAAGTAAAATTACGTAGCATATGCTTCTATTTTTATTTTAACATTTTTTTTGCAAGAAGTCGTAAATATAGACAAATTCCTCTTTTCAAAATCTTCTCAAAAGTATTTTATCTAAAATTTCTTTAACTTAACTTAACAAAGATAGAAATCTTCATTCGGATTAATTAACACTTTCTTAACGAAATAATACAACTTTATACAGGTCTATTATTTTTACTTCCCCAACTATCTAATTTTAGTACTTTTGATTTCGCTATGGATTTTTCAAACCTTCACAAAATTTCAATTAACGACCAAACAACGATTAACGTTTTGGCTTACAAGAATTTTGATCCTTTGCATTTCGAAAAAGAACTGTTGGAAAATGAAATCGTACGACTTCATTCCATTCCAAATCTGACTAAAAAAAGAGAATTTGTAGCGACTCGTTTGCTTCGAAATTCCATTTTTGGCCTGGATGAAATCACCTACGACAAAATAGGCGCGCCGCATATTGGTGCTGAAAAATATATTTCGATTAGCCATACGATTGGCATGGTTGGTATTTCAATTTCCGATTATAAAATTGGGTTTGATTTGGAACCTATTCGCGATAAAGCCGCAAAATTGTCGTCGAAATTTTTACACCAGGAGGAATATGCAATTTTTGACTGCAAAGATGACTTGGAAATGACCATGGTTTGGTCGGCAAAAGAGACATTATATAAATTGGCGGGAAGAAAAAAAATAATCTTCAAAACAGAATTGCGGTTGAATAAAGTAGGACAAGATTGGTTTGGGATTATTTACAATCCAGACTCGATTATTCATGTTCCGCTGAAAGTATTTTCATCCGGTCACAATGTATTAACCATAAATTCTGCACCCATTGCGATTGAACCAAGAAATATTTAACCAAATCTCTTCAAAAAAAGGACAGATTGCCATTTTGGTTGATCCAGATAAATTTGATTTTTCTAAAAAAGAGGAATTCATCCGTAAAGTAAAATTTGCGCAAGTTGATTACCTCTTTGTCGGAGGAAGTACGGTGGAGAAAAAAGATTTAGCTGCCGTAGTTTCCTTTTTGAAAAGAGAAATGGATTTGCCCGTAGTGCTTTTTCCTGGTGACGTGCATCAATACGATGAAAAGGCAGATGCAATTTTATACTTGAGTTTACTTTCTGGTCGTAATTCCGATTATTTGATTGGGCAACATGTGCGCACGGCAAAAGAAATTGCTCAAACCGATTTGGAAATTATTCCTACTGCTTACTTATTAATTGATGGCGGAAATTCCTCAGCGGTGGCGTATGTCAGTCAAACAACACCGATGCCGCAAGATCAACTTAATTTAATCGAAAACACGGTTATTGCTGGAATTCTTCAAGGAAAAAGTTTGGTGTATTTGGATGCAGGAAGCGGGGCAAAAAATGTTGTATCAACGAATATCATTGAACGCATTGCTCAGCAGGATGTTCCTTTGATTATTGGAGGAGGCATTCGAACCATTGAACAAATAACTGCAGCAAAAAATGCGGGTGCCAATGTCATTGTCATTGGGAATTACATTGAAGAGAATGTTGATTTTTTGTTGGATCTTGCATTTTTCAAAACAGAGAGTGCAGAATAGCGTAAACAAATTCTACATCAAAGCACTATCCCAATCCTTGAAAACAGGTTCGTAACCTTTGCTTTTGATAACATCAATAAAGGTGGCCGTTTCCCGTTTGTCGTCGATTTCAAATTGTTCCAGATTGGCATTTGGATTGGCATAACCGCCTGGATCGGTTTTGGAATCAGCGGAAATAGAGGTAATTCCCAAAGGAATGATGTTATTTCTGAAATTCTCCGACTCTCTAGTCGACATGGAAAGCTCTAATTCTTCATTCAACAAACGGTAGGCACAAATTAGTTGAACCAATTCTCGGTCTGTCATGTTGGATTTTAAGTCAATTCCACCAGCACAAGGGCGCAATCGAGGAAACGAAATAGCGTAATGCGTTTTCCAGTAGGTTTTCTCCAAATAATTTAAATGTTCGGCGCACATGTACGTATCTACTCGCCAATCTTCTAAGCCATACAAAACACCCAATCCAATCTTGTGAATTCCTGCTTTGCCTAGTCTGTCTGGTGTTTGCAAACGATAATGAAAATTCGATTTTTTTCCTTTCGGATGGTGCAATTTGTAATCGTCTTCTTTGTAGGTTTCTTGGTAAACCAAAACGGCGTAAACTCCTTCTTGGTTCAAGATTTCATATTCATCTTGCTCCATCGGTTGCACTTCAATTGAAATTTGAGAAAAATAAGGTTTCAACAAACGGATTGCCTTCACGAAATAATCAATTCCTACGGTTTTATTTGCTTCACCAGTTACCAAAAGAATATGATCGTAGCCCATGGCTTTGATGATTTCTGCTTCTTGGATTATTTCTGCATCAGACAAGGTTTTTCGTGGAATTTTGTTGTCTAAAGAAAACCCACAATACGTGCAAATATTTTGACATTCATTGGACAAATACATCGGAATATACATGCGTAACGCTTTTCCAAAACGTTTTTGGGTCAGCGCTTTGCTTTTTTGCGCCATTTCTTCTAAAAAAGGAGCCGCTGCAGGTGAAATCAATGCCTGGAAATCTTCCAGATTCCGCTTCGGCTTATCGAGCGCACGACGGACATCTGCTTCCGTTTTGAAGTAGATATCTGATTTGATTTGATCCCAATTTAATTGCTCGAAATGATTGCTAAATGTTTCCATTATTATTGTTTTTTTGCCACGCTTTTTTCTTGCCACGAATACACGAATTTTCACGAATCATTGGTGTCCATTCGTGTATTCGTGGCCTTTACTTTTCTCAATCCAAAAATGCTGTCAACGGTGATGAAGCTTCCGCTCTTTCCGAAATTTGATTCGTTCCAGCTAAGAAAGCCAATCGACCGGCTTCCACAGCCATTTTAAAGGCAATCGCCATTTGAACTGGATTTCTATTGATCGCAATGGCCGTATTGACCAAAACTGCGCTTGCTCCTATTTCCATTGCTTCGGCGGCATGTGAAGGTGAACCCAATCCGGCATCAATAATTACTGGAACTTTCGCTTGTTCGATGATAATTTTCAAAAAATCCATCGTTTTCAAACCTTTGTTGGAACCAATGGGCGCTCCCAATGGCATAACGGCTGCTGTTCCCGCATCTTCCAAATGTTTACACAAAACCGGATCGGCGTGAATGTATGGCAACACAATGAATCCTCTTTTTGCCAATTCTTCTGTTGCTTTTAAGGTTTCGATTGGATCGGGCATCAAATATTTTGGTTCGGGATGAATTTCCAATTTGATCCAATTGGTTTCAAACGCTTCGCGTGCCAATTCAGCCGCAAAAACAGCTTCTTTTGCCGTGCGAACACCAGACGTATTCGGTAATAAATTGATATGCGGGTGATGCAAGTGTTTCAATAAATCATCTTGTTTGGTCACTTCAACACGTTTTAAAGCAACCGTAATCAGCTCACTTCCAGAAGCCAAAAGAGCTTGCTCCATTTCGGTATTCGAACTGAATTTACCCGTTCCGGTAAACAATCGCGATTGAAAAATTTTGTCGCCTATTTTAAATGGATCTTGCATGGTCGTTAACTTTTTGAACTATATTTTTAATCAATTGACTGTCGAAATTGCTTTTGTGGATGAGGCCTGAAAGTGCTATCCCATAAACACCCGTTTGTAGGATGGCTGGAATATCGTTTTCCTCAATTCCGCCTATCGCAAAAATCGGTTTTTCGATTCCTTCCTCTTTCATTTCTTTTAATAGCGAAACATAACCTTCGGTTCCTAGGGTGGATTTTATTTTCTTTTTGGTCGTGGTTACTTTGAAAGGCCCAACACCGAAATAACTCAGCTTTTCGATCGGGTGATTTTTCATTTCAGCCAAATCATGCGCCGTTCCGCCGTAAATTGAAAAACCAGTTGTTTCGGATTCTTCCATTATATCCTCCATTCCCAAATGAATTCCATACGCGCCAGATAACCGAGCGATATCTGGATGGTCATTGATGGTTAGAATCATCCCCAATTCCTTCGTTTTTTCTCTGAGCAAATCAGCAATCTCAATGAAAGTCGCTTTGTAATGTAAAGTTGGATGAAATTCGATTAAATCTTCTTCTTTGATGCGCAGCTGTATCCATTCTATTCCTCCTTCGGCTAATTTTTCAAGCCAAGTTAAATTCGAGAAATCTTCCTCTGGATGGGTGATGTATTGGATGCGTGGCAAATTCATTTTCCTGTTTTTAAAAAATCGTGCAAAACTTTCAGGAACGCCAAGCGCCTCACTTTTTTCCTTCGGCAGCATTATCTGCATCAGGTGATGAGGGTATTTCTCAGAATGACAAAAGTGTCAGACACCCCTAAAAGTTTTGCTCAAAGTTACGAATTAAACAATTACGAATTACGAAATGGTCAATTACGAAATGGTAATAAAAAAACATTTTAGAGATTGTAACAAATAAACTTTTTGCTTAAATTAAATGGAAAAATGAATTATGAAAGAGAATATTATACTGACAAAAACCTATGATTTTGCTGTGAAAATTGTCTTGTTGAGTCAAGAAATTCGCAATGAAAAACGAGAATTTTCTATCGCTGATCAGATCCTTCGTTCAGGAACTTCGATTGGCGCAAATATGGAGGAAGCAATGGGTGGTCAAAGTGCGAAGGACTTTTTTGCGAAGTTGACGATTTCTTACAAAGAAGCCAGAGAAACAAAATATTGGCTACGATTATTAAAAGACACAAACATTATTACTTTAGAACGCCAAAAAACATTATACAATGACATTGAAGAAATTCTTCGAATCATCGGAAGTATACAAAAAACTCATCGTCAAAATAACCCTAATTAATTACGAATTACGAATTAGAGAATTACGAATTATGGTCGACCAAATTAAGTAGGCCAATAATTCGTAATTCGTAATTCAAAAATTCGTAATTTTACAAGAACTTTAGGGGTGACTTCAAAATAGTCTGAGAAATACCCTTTGAACTTGAATCGGTTGAAACCGGCGGAAGGAAAAGTGATAGACCAACTTGGTTTTCCCTAGAGTAATTTTTTGAAGAATGGAAGTGAAATTCAATGGAGAAAAAATATCCATTCAAGTCGCTTTTTTGGGAGAATTACTCCAAGAAAAAGGCTTGATGGAAAAAACAGGAATGGCCGTAGCGATTAATTCTGCGGTGGTTGCTAAATCCAAATGGGCAACAACCGAACTTCAAGAAAACGATGAGATTTTACTAATTACTGCTGCAGCCGGCGGTTAAAAAAACAAGATATGAAAAAAGACAACGCTCCTTCGGAAGAAACAATTACAAGAGCTCCTTTGACCGGTTCGAAAAAAGTCTATGTTAAAGGAAAAATTCACGACATCAACGTAGCGATGCGCGAAATTGAATTGACTGAATCGAAACCAATGTTTTCGGATGGTGAATTCACGAAAGAAGTAAACCAAGCAGTAACTGTTTACGATACTTCTGGACCCTACACAGACCCAAATGTGGCGATTGACATCAAAAAAGGATTGCCCCGTTTGCGTGAACAATGGATTTTGGACCGTGGCGATGTAGAACGTTTGGAGGAAGTTTCTTCTGAATATGGGAAGGAGCGCAAAAATGATCCGAAATTGGATGCATTGCGTTTCGAGCACATTCAAAAACCACTGCGTGCAAAAGCGGGTCAAAATGTTTCTCAATTGCATTATGCGAAAAAAGGTATCATCACACCTGAGATGGAATACATCGCGATCCGTGAAAATCAGAAATTAGAAGAAGTTATTGAAATCTGCACGCAACATCCTGGTGAAAGCTTTGGTGCGAATACGCCGAAAGGATTGATTACGCCTGAGTTTGTTCGGGATGAAATTGCAGCAGGTCGTGCCATTATTCCGAATAACATCAATCACCCTGAAAGTGAACCGATGATCATTGGTCGTAATTTCTTGGTGAAAATCAACGCGAACATTGGCAATTCAGCCGTTTCATCCTCGATTGAAGAAGAAGTTGAAAAAGCGGTTTGGGCTTGTCGTTGGGGCGCTGATAATATCATGGACCTTTCCACAGGTAAAAATATTCATGAAACCAGAGAATGGATTTTAAGAAATTCCCCTGTTCCAATTGGCACGGTTCCAATCTACCAAGCTTTGGAAAAAGTGAACGGAAAAGCAGAGGATTTGACATGGGAGATTTTCCGCGATACCTTGATTGAGCAGGCAGAACAAGGAGTTGATTATTTCACTATTCATGCTGGAGTATTGTTACGTTACGTACCCATGACTGCCAAACGATTGACAGGAATTGTTTCGCGCGGTGGTTCCATTATGGCAAAATGGTGTTTGGCGCACCACAAAGAAAGTTTCTTGTATACGCATTTCGAAGAAATTTGCGAAATCATGAAAGCATACGACGTTGCCTTCTCGTTGGGCGATGGATTGCGTCCAGGTTCCATTGCTGATGCGAACGACAAAGCACAATTTGCTGAATTGGAAACATTGGGCGAATTGACCAAAATAGCTTGGAAACACGATGTTCAAGTGATGATTGAAGGTCCCGGACACGTTCCCATGCACCTCATCAAAGAGAACATGGAAAAACAATTGGAGGAATGTCATGAAGCACCTTTCTACACGCTTGGACCTTTGACTACAGACATAGCACCGGGATATGACCACATTACTTCTGGAATCGGAGCAGCGATGATTGGTTGGTTTGGTTGTGCCATGCTTTGCTACGTAACACCAAAAGAACACCTTGGTTTGCCGAATAAAAAAGACGTGAAAGACGGTGTGATCACCTACAAATTGGCAGCTCACGCGGCGGATTTAGCCAAAGGTCATCCTGGAGCGCAACACCGAGACAATGCCTTGAGTAAAGCCCGTTTTGAATTCCGTTGGGAAGATCAATTCAACCTTTCGTTGGATCCAGACACAGCAAGAGAATACCACGATGAAACATTGCCTTCGGACAATGCAAAAGTGGCGCATTTCTGTTCCATGTGTGGACCTCATTTCTGTTCGATGAAAATCTCTCAAGACGTTCGGGATTATGCGAAAGAACAAGGATTGAAGGAAGAAGAAGCCTTAGCACAAGGAATGGATGAAATGTCGAAGAAATTCATTGATACGGGCGCTGATGTGTATGTAGAGCCAGAGAAATTGGTTTAATAAAAATTGAGATTAATTATCTTCCCCCTTTGGAGGGGGATCGAGGGGGAGGATAATTTATTTTAAAATTTGCAGATTACTCTTTTCAACTGAATTCACGAATCCTCCCCCTTTGTCCCCCTCCAAAGGGGGAAATACAAAATGTCCAAAATCATTCTCATATCGCCGGAACAGTCCGTTGTCAATGAAATTTCATTGGTGCAAGCCATGATGAGCACGAATGAGGATGTGCGTTTTCATTTGCGTAAATTTCGTTGGTCGAAGGAAGATTATTTGGACTATTTGCTGGAAATCAATCCGCTTTTTTACCCAAAAATTTCGATACATCAATTCCATGATTTGCAATTGAATTTTCCGAAAATTGGTTTGCATTACAAAGAAGAAGATCGCGATGATTTTGGAAAAAGTACGATGCCAACTTCCACCTCCTTTCATTCGCAAAATGATGCTTTTGTATTGGGAAATGAATTTGACTATTTCTTTTGCTCACCTGTTTTTCAAAGTCTTTCAAAAAAGGATTATTTGCCAACCGAAAATTGGGACATCACGGCTTGGAATAATGAATTACGACGCAAAGCGGTGGCACTTGGCGGTATTTCCGTGGAAACAATTATCCAAGCGAAAGAGCTGGGATTTACTAACTTCGCTGTCCTAGGAAATATTTGGATGAGCGAAAATCCGTTAAAATCTTTCGAAGAAATGCACGAACTATGCCAAAAATAAGACCCTATTGCTTGACAATTGCCGGCTTCGACCCAAGCGGCGGTGCGGGTGTTTTAGCCGATTGCAAAACCTTCGAACAAAACAAAACACAAGGTTTGGCTGTCATTACAGCCAATACCCTGCAAACAGAAGATTCATTCAAACGAGTCGATTGGATAGCCGATGAACTAATTTTAGAACAATTGCATCTCCTACTCGACCGTTACAAAATTCGATTCATTAAAATAGGATTGATTTCTTCTGGCGAATTGTTGGAAAAAATCGTACGTGTTTTGAATGAAAAATGTGTCAATCCAACTATTGTTTGGGATCCGATTTTAAGCGCAACGGCCGGTGGAAAATTTGACGTAAAAAGATTCAACGAATTCTTGAAAAGTGAAGCGTGTAAAAACCTTATCATTACTCCCAACCTACCTGAATACGAATCACTTGAGTTGAAAAACAGTTCGAATACGATTTATTTAAAAGGCGGTCATGCAGAAAACAAGGGTAACGACTTTTTACGTTTTGAAGGAAAGGTATTTCCACTTTCTCCTCAGGTTAAAACAAATTTTTCGAAACATGGAACAGGGTGCATATTTTCGAGTGCTTTATTGGCTAATTTAGCCTTGGAATATCTGATGATTAAAGCTTGTTTAAGAGCAAAACGCTATGTAGAAAAGAGGATTACCTCAAATCCAAGTTTGTTGGCGTATCATAAGTAATGTTTTAGTCGATAACTAAATCAAATTCTTGCAGGGATTGTTCACAATGTGAAGTAATCTTTGTTGAATACACAGCTTTATAATTGGCATTATTGAATTTAGCAGAAACGGAGTGATTTATTTTCACCTCACTCCCAGAAAAATCGATTTCTTGTCTTGTGCTACTCATTAATTCCGGGCCAAAACTCATATTGTAAAATGGACCTGGCATAACTAAAAGAGTGTCTTTCCAATCTGTGAATGCATCCATAATGAACAAAGTGTCATTTATAGTATAAGGATTATTAATCAGTAGATTGATTTTGCCATATATTTTAGGTCGGATAGGGAAATCGCCAAAATCAATATTCTCTTTTGGATTCCAACCTCCGGTAGTATCTTCCCTTTCTAAAGAAAACAATGGCTGGATAAATATTCTATTCATCTTATGATCCTTAGTATTATACGCCATTGCAAAACGACCATTCTCATTGGTTGTTACAGTCTCGTTCAATCCAATTTTTCCATACGCACCTCCATAACCTCCCCAGCAACGAATCGTTAATTCCATATTTGCAACCGGACTATTACTTGTGCAATCTTCAACAATTCTACCCTTTATAATATATATTTCATTTTTACAAGAAAGTAAAAACGCAATGCAGAAGAGAAAACAAACGTAATAAAGACTAGTGGATTTCATGCTAAGTGATTTAGAATGAAGTAAAACTATGCACTTTTGAGCGAATAAACAAAAATTTTATTTTGAAGTTGTAAGTTGTTTTGTTTCTTGCCACGAATGCACGAATTAACACCAATAATTCGACACGAAATGATAATGAGGTTCACTTTTTTCTTGCCACGAATGCACTAATTAACACCAATAATTCGACACGAAAAGATAATGAGGTTCACTTTTTTCTTGCCACGAATGCACGAATTAACATCAATAATTCGACACGAAATGATAATGAGGTTCACTTTTTTCTTGTCACGAATACACAAATTAACATCAATAATTCGACACGAAATGATAATGAGGTTCACTTTTTTCTTGCCACGAATGCACGAATTAACACCAATAATTCGACACGAAATGATAATTAGGTTCACTTTTTTCTTGTCACGAATACACGAATTAACACCAATAATTCGTGCCCCATTCGTGGCATTTAAACTAAAGAAGTGGCAATTTTAGAAATACACCGCCTTCAAGCTCATGTCCAAGCTTTTTGCGGAATGGGTTAAAGCGCCCACTGAAATGAATTGAATTCCCGTTTCGGCAAATCCACGTATGGTTTCCAAAGTGATTCCTCCAGAGGCTTCCGTTTCGTATTGAGCTGGAATGGTTGGTAAAATCGCTTTGATGCGCTCTGGTGTGAAATTATCGAGCATGATTCGATTTACGTGACCTGTTTCCAGCACCTGTTTCAATTCGTCTTCGTTGCGCACTTCGATTTCAATTTTCAAATCGAGGTCATTTTCTTTGATATATTGATTCGCTCTTTCTATCGCTTGCTGGATTCCACCGGCATAATCGACGTGATTGTCTTTCAGCATGATCATATCATACAAGGCAAAACGATGATTTCCACCGCCACCAATTCGAACCGCCCATTTTTCCATGTAGCGTATGCCTGGCGTTGTTTTTCGCGTATCCAGCAGTTGGCAATTGGTACCTTCGATGATTTTAACGATGCTATTCGTTTTTGTGGCAATTCCGCTCATGCGTTGCATGAAATTCAGCACCAAACGTTCGGTTGTCAAAATGGAACGAGAACTACCTTCCACCGTAAAAGCAATATCACCAAATTTAACGGGGGTTCCATCTTGGATGAATACTTCCATTTTCAAACTGGGATCAAACTGATGGAAGATTTTTTGTGCCAATTCCACACCCGCCAAGATACCTTCGTCTTTCACGATTAGTTGAGCAGTTCCTTTGGCATCTTCAGGAACACAAGAAAGCGTGGAATAATCGCCCGATCCAATGTCCTCGCGAAGCGCATTTTCAATTATTTCTTCAATCATAACGCAAAGATAGAAAACGGAAATTGATTTAAGATTCGATGGTCAAGGTTTCAATTCGAAATACGGACCCAATTTTTTTAAAATGGAAAGTCACTCGAAAAGTAGTTCCTTTCGAGACATAATTTCCAATTGAAAACGTCCCGCTATCAGCTTCTTTCCCTTTGAAAATGAATGAAAATTTACCATTGGGTTGTTTCGAAAAAAAATCCTTCAAAACTATATTCGCCTGGGATTGTGAGTAAGCGCCTTCATTTCCCAAAACATTCAACAATACTTTCTCTTTGGAAAGTTCAACGATTGCCTTGGCATCATTGGCGTTGAACGCTTTTTCTAGTTCATTATGGGGAATGTCTGCCCCGGAAAAAGACAAGACCAAACTGGCCAAAAGAAGGTAAAAATAACTCATTTCTAACGTTTTTATTCATGCGAAATCAGCAAAAACCCTGCCGCAAAACAACGTTTGCAAAAAAAGGGCAAGAACTGTACTTTTGAGCTGTGAAGATAAAAGTAATTTGCATAGGAAAAACAGGAAAAAAATTTCTGGTCGAAGGTGAAAGCGAATATTTGAAAAGATTGACGCGTTACATTGCCTTTGAAAAAATTGAAATTCCCGACATAAAAAACGCTAAAAGTCTGACCCACGACCAAGTGAAAGTCGCCGAAGGAAAGGAAATTCTTTCCAAAATTGACAGTGGCGATTTTTTAATTCTACTTGATGAAAATGGCAAAGAATTCACCAGCGAAAAGTTTGCCGACTACCTGCAAAATCGATTCAATTTAGGTGGGAAATCCATCGTCTTCGTTATCGGTGGAGCGTTTGGATTCTCTGATGAATTGTACCAAAGAGCCAATGATAAAATTGCGTTGTCCAAAATGACTTTTTCGCACCAAATGATTCGGATGCTCTTTTTTGAGCAAGTCTATCGCGCCATGACGATTTTGAAAGGAGAACCCTATCACCATAGTTGAATGGGATTTCAACAATTCTTTTATCTTTGACTCGAGAGAACCAAATGGAAATCCTACAATATTTTGAGCTTATACCGATTATTTCCGCCGTACTTTGGTTGGTTTTGATTTTTCTCTTCGCCGGTTTGGTTCAAAGTAGAAGAACAAAGAATGAAATCAATAAATACTTCCTATCCCAGGTTTATTTCCGGGTTTTCATGGCGCTTTTTTATGGTGTTTTCTATTTGTTGTATTATGGCGGTGGCGATACCACTGCTTATTGGGATGGTGCGATTTCATTGCATAATTTGTTCATGAATTCGCCTATAAATTATATCTCTGAAATGTGGCAACCTTCCAATATGAGTAATTTGTACGAAAACTTCAATTCCGCGACAGGCTATCCTCCCGGATGGATTTATAGGGAACCAGAAAGTTTTTTTGTTAGCAAAATACTCTCTATTTTTAGCCTAATCACCTTTAAAAGTTATTTGGCGACAACTGCCATTCTAGGTTGTATTTCTTCCTTCGCCACCTGGAAATTTTACACATCTTTGCGATCCTTGAAAATTTCAAATGAAAAATGGCTGACTTTCGGTATTCTCTTTTTGCCATCGGTGGCATTTTGGTGTTCCGGAATTTCCAAGGATACCTTTATTTATATTTGCATCTGCCTAGTAGTCAGCTTTATTATTGAATTTTTTAAAACCGACAGAAGAATTAAAAATTCATTTTATTGGGTCACGTTCATTGCCTTTTTTGTCATTTTCAAAACTCGAAATTATGTTCTAGTTGCATTACTACCGGGTTTTTTTATTGGATTAAGTATTCTATTGACTAAAAAAGCTACATCAAACGCTCTTAAGAAATTTTTGATTCGTGTTTTTTTTATCGGATTAGGCGTTTCAGTTCTGGCACTTTTTATTCAAATAAAATCGTTTGACAGTATTCTCGAAGAAATTATTACCATTCAACAAGATTTTAACGGTAACAGTACTTATACCGGTGCCAGATATGACCTGAATATAAGTGACTACTCAACTTTTGGAATCATTAAATCAATTCCTGCTGCATTGCTGGCCTCCTTGTACAGACCATTTCCATGGGAATCCTTTTCTCCAACATTGATTTTGAATGGACTAGAAAGTTTAATTTTAATTTTCTTGAGCATTCGCTTTTTCAAAAATGGAAAAACTAAAATAAAGCAAATCAACTCGAGTTCGACGCTTACTACGATTTTAGTTTTCTTATTAATTATGGGCTTTTCCATTGGTTTTTCGTCCGGATTGTTCGGTGTTTTGGTTCGATTTAAGGCAATTATTCTTCCATTATTTATTGTTCTTTTAACAATTAGTGGAACACCAGAATCATTAATAAATTCGAAGCATGAAAACTAAAGAATACTTTCACAATTTAGATGGTTGGCGAACGATATCTTTTCTACTCGTCTTTTTTTATCACAGCTTTCATACTGAAAATTCATCTATACTTAATTCAGAAACCTATATTTTTGTTACAAAAAAGCTTTTTATAAATGGAAATATCGGAGTGAATTTTTTCTTTGTTTTAAGTGGTTTTTTAATCACCTATTTCGTTATTCAGGAAAAATTAATTACTGGTAAAATTCAAGTAGTTAATTTCTGGACTCGGCGAATATTAAGAATCTGGCCACTTTACTTTTTTTGCGTAGTGTTTGGTTTCCTAATTTTTCCCTTTTTGAAAATATATTTTGGTCAAATTCCTGCAGAAACAGCCCACTTGCTCAATTACATTACTTTTACTAGCAACTTTGACATGATAAACAATGGATTGCCGGATGCCTCAATACTTGGTGTTTTATGGAGTGTGGCTATTGAAGAACAATTTTATTTAATCTGGCCCATTTTACTAATTTTAGTTCCATCAAAACGATTCATTTATTTATTTGCATCGCTAATCCTGATAAATATCGGTTATAGAATATTTAATTCTCAAGACATACAACTTGAAATGCACTCGTTGAGTTGCATGGGAGATTTAGTGATTGGTTCATTATCCGCCTATTTAGTTTTAACCAAAGAAAAGTTCCTTATTTTTATGAAAAATCTACCAAAATGGGCGATAATGATGTTCTATTTTGGATTATTTTCATTTCTGTTTTTCAGAACTCAAATCAGTAATGTTTCGCCTGTTTTATTGATTTTTGAACGCTTGATATTAGCAATATTCATTGCCGTTATTATTTTGGAACAAAATTATGCTGTCCATTCTTTTTTTAAAATGAAAAACTTTAAAATGCTAAGTAGACTTGGGAAATATACGTATAGCATGTATTGTCTCCATTTTGTTGGTATTCTAATCACACTCCAACTAACAAAATTATTAAAATTCAATACAGAGTTATGGCAAGTTTTGATTTTTGAAACGCTACTTTCTATGATATTAACAATAGTAATGGCCTATTTGAGTTATCAGTATTTAGAAAAACCTGTTTTAAAACTAAAAAAAAGGTTCTCGTGAATGACCTTAATGTAAAATGAACTCGCCAATTCTATATTCAAGACCTAAAATTTTACTTTTAAATGAGATTCAACATGGTGAACCAATAAATTTTCAGTTTAACGAACAATCAAAATACGCTGAATAGTCACCGCATCATTTACAGTCATTCGGATAAAATAACAACCCGCTTCAATGCGACGGATATCTTGGCTGGTTTTGTACAAACCCGATGTGAGAGACGCGTTTTGGTAAAAATCCAAAATCTTTCGTCCCCGTTCGTCGATCATATCGATTGAAATGGTCGAATTCTCAGCAACCAATAGATTCAATTCCAACACATCGCTGGCGGGATTCGGATAAATCGGCAATAAAATAACCTCCGAATTCTCCGTGTTTTTGCAAACCCGATTGTTGGCATAATTCGATTCCAATTCGGCAATGGATCCTTCGACACAATAGAAGGCTGTGAGTTCATCAGCGCTAGTCGGATTGTAAACGGGCTTCGATTGAAACAAATAAATGAAGTGCTCGTACGGTTGCAACGTGCCATTCCATGTTTCTTGAAACAACGGACCTTTTTCAGAGGACAAGAACAAATCGACATTGGAAAAAGGTGCCGAACCTTCATTTTTAATTTCAACGCCGACCACCGCCAAATTGCCTGTTTTTTGATAAAATAAATTCCCCAAAACCAAATCATTGAGTCGTGATTTTATCTGTACAATCTGGTAAGTGGTATCCCTACAACCGATCGTATTTGTCGCAATCAATTGTACTTGAAGTAGTGAATCAATCCAATTTTGACCAAAAATATGATTTGGCGAAGGCAACGCACTTGAATTTCCGTCACCAAAATCCCACGCATAGCTCGTTCCCCCAACCGAAGTATTGGAGAATGGAATAGGGATTCCTTCCGCAACAATCGAAGAAGGAACTGTAAATGCCGCATCCAACTCAGTGGTAGCTGTAAAAAATTTCGAAACCGTTGAGGCACAACCTTCAACCGATTCCACAATCATTTTAACTTGTTGTTGATCAAAGGTAGAAACCAAATAGTTGACCGAATCTCCATACAAGGTATCCGTCAAATTGAGAATCCAGGTAACATTCGCGATCGAACCTTGAGGAATGGAGGATGTATCTTTCAACACCAGATACGTGCCCACACAGGCTGGTCCCATTTCAATGTATGGAACGGGATAGGGATGAATGGCGACCGAAACAACCGAATCCGACACACAACCGTTCGCGGAGGTAATCGTTAGCGAAACATCTTGATTTCCATACTGCGTGTAACTTTTCACAGGTGCTGCGAGCGATGAACTGGTGCCATCCCCAAAATCCCACAAATACGTAGCTGGCGAATTGACTATCGAGTTATTGACTATCGCGCTCGGCTGACCAACACAAGCTGACGCAATGGTGAAATCAACGGTGGGCGAAGGATTTACAGTAACCGAAAAACTCGTGTCGGAAACGCAACCATTGGAATCGGACACAGAGAATGAAAAAATAAAAGTTCCAGCATTTGGCAAATAAACCGACGGATTTTGGACCGACGAATAATTGTTCGCACCCAAACTCGGTTGCCCAAAATCCCATTGGTACGTTTCAAGGTCTTCATCTCCCAACAGGGTTAAGTCATACAATTCCGTTGTATTTTTCGAACACAATCCTGACAATGAAAAGTTGGCTTGGGGTGGTGTGAAAACGGATAGCGTTTGGGTCTGAAAAGCACCACATCCGAAATTAGAAAGGATGTACAACTGCACTGTATAATTGCCGGCAGAAGAATAAACGTGACTTGTATGTTGATCCGTTGACGTTTGTCCATCCCCAAAATTCCATTGCCAAGAAACGACTGTATCCGTTGGGATACCTACACTCATATCTGTAAATGAATTAGGTGAATTCAAACATTGATTTTGATAGAAAAAGTCGGCTAAAGGTGCTTGACCCGCAATGGTTACGTGTATCGTGTCATAACCAGTACAACCATGAATATTGGTGGTTTCAACATAATAATCCCCCGTTGTATCGATGGCAAAAGAAGCAGGTTGTCCTGCCGCCGGTGAACCATTCCAGAAATAGTTGGTTGTTTCATTGGCTGCGATTTGCAAGGATATTAAATTGCCTGAGCACAAAGCGGTGTCTATTCCTAGAGAAGCTATTTGAGCGTAATAATCAAAATAAAAATTCAACGAGACACTATTTCTCGAACAACCTAGTGAATCGGTTACCGAAACATAATAGGTTCCTGGAGTATCAATATATAAAAATGAATTTGTCTCACCGGTGCTCCAATTGTAACTATAATCTGAACCCAAACCAGTATCCCAAAGAGTAGAATCATTGAAACAAATGGCAAGATTCTCAGGTTGATTAATTAGTGGATTAAAGACTTTAATCGAATCTCTTAAAATAATTCCAAAACTATTTACTTCAACCCAATAATTCCCTTCTTGTGCAACCGATATAGTGCTGACATTCGTGGCACCTGTTGACCATGTTATTGAAGAATAAGCATTATCAGAAGGAACAGATAAATTTATGGAGTGGCCACATAAGAGCAATGTATCTTTTCCTAAATAAGGATACCTCGTGTACTTCCAACTCAAATATTTTTCGATTGAGTTTCTTGATAAACTATCTTTTGGTTGATTAAACAAAAGCATTTCTACATAATCACCATTCCAGAATCTGGTAGTATAATTACGGTCTTTATTCATTGTCGATGCGCGGCAATTACCCGCAGTGTATAAGGACATTACTGTATATTGTGTCGGTCTTAAAAATGTGGCGAAATTTTTTGTAATACTATTACTTCGAACCACACCATTCAAAACGTTAGAATTTGCCCATGTGGTACTAAACATTTGATTTGTAAAACCACCATGATAGTTTGGATTAACTTCATCTCCCAAAATCGATGCAAACTCTTGATTTCCAGTATTGTGTTTAAAAACAAAAAAAGCATCACGAATGGTCTTCAAAGTATCAAATTTTAAATAATCATCTAAACCATCCATTCTAACAACAGGCAAACCATTCAAAGCATTATCAATTTTTAATGGTTGGTTTGAGCTATTGGATTGCACAGCATGGGGAAGCCCAACTTGATTCGTCCACTGGCTGATATAATTGGCGCCATTTACTATTAGACCATTTTCCGGTTTCAACCACATTAGTTTATTGGCAACTCCGTCGATATCGAAAATCACAAAATGAATTAAAGAAGTCTGCTTTAGGGTTATTAAATTTTTTATTTTCCAATAATACTCTCCGTTCGAAAATCCAGTTTTCAAAAAACTATTGGTATTTTGAACAGTGTCAATTGAATAGATGTTCGAGGCATTAACACCATTAAATATGGTAATTTCAAAAGACAAGAAAGCATTGTCATCCCACTCAAAAATAACCACAGGACCGTCTAACACTTCATTGTTGACTGGGTTCAGTTGTTGCAATTGAGACCAAAAATGATTCGAAATCGCTAAGAAGATAAAAAAAATAAAAAGTTTATTACGCATTTACAATTGATAGGTGAAATCAAAATATTAACCAATAACTATCCCAATTTTGATGGTAAAGTTGAAATTTGAGTTTATTTCTGCACTCCACAAAGATAGATTAAAACGCAAATATCGCCAAACCAGCAATGCTAATGACGTTAATTATTCCAATTTAGATGCTTTAAAGTTATTGGTTCTTATATTTGTTAAAATAAATCTCATAGAGTAAATCGTGATTATTTTTGATAAATGGCAAAAGAGTATATTGAAATCATTGAATCGAAAAAGAAGTTTTGGCATTTAGACCTTTTCGAATTATTGAGGTATTCCAACTTAATACGCATGTTTGTCAAGCGTGATTTTATTTCTGTTTACAAACAAACGATACTTGGACCGATTTGGTTTTTTCTACAACCTATTTTTACCACACTCATTTTTACTCTTGTTTTTGGTAAAATTGGAGAATTATCTCCCAAGGGAACTCCCGTTTTTTTGTATTATTTGTCTGGTATCGTTCTTTGGCAATATTTTGCCGATTGTTTAACAAAAACTTCTGTAACCTTCGTCGCTAATCAGCACGTTTTTGGAAAAGTTTACTTTCCACGCTTGACTGTTCCGATATCGATCATTATTTCCAACATGTTAAAATTAGGGGTTCAGCTGCTCCTTTTCATTGTAGCACTCCTGCTACATGCATTTTTAACGAACTACACCATTCAATTAAATTTTGCAATCCTGTTAGTCCCATATCTCATCCTTCTAATGGCCGGAATGGGCTTAGGATTTGGGTTAATCATTTCCTCTTTAACAATCAAATACCGGGACCTTCAGTTTATGATTCAATTTGGTGTTCAGCTACTTATGTACATAACTCCTGGAATCATCATGTCGTATTCTGATCTAACGAAAAATTTATCCGAATATGTTTGGGCCTTTAAGATGAATCCTATTGGACCAATAATTGAAACATTTAAGTACAGTGTTTTAAACGCAGGAAGCTTTTCTTGGTATTCTTTAGTATATTCATCCATGTTCACTATTATTATTTTATTCGCAGGTATTTTTACTTTCAATAAAACAGAGCAAAATTTCATGGACAGCATATGAGCACGTTCGCAATTAAAGTTGAGAAACTTTCCAAAAAATATAGACTTGGAGAATATAGCATTGGTACCTTTTTTGAGGATATAAATCGACGAATTAAAAAAATTAAAGGAGGCGCAATTACTGATGAAGTTATCGAAATAAACGATCGCACCCAAGCATCTACTTCAAATTTTGTCTGGGTTTTAGAGGATCTGAATTTTGAAATAAAACCCGGTGAAATCGTTGCCATTATAGGCAAAAATGGAGCTGGAAAATCTACCCTTTTAAAGATCCTATCGAAAATAACCGGCCCTACAGAAGGTAAAATAATGATAAACGGTCGTGTTGCTTCTTTACTAGAAGTTGGAACTGGTATGCATCCAGAACTAACTGGCCGAGAAAACATTTTTTTAAATGGAGCCATTCTAGGTATGACCAAGGATGAAATCAAACGAAAACTTGAAGATATTATTGAATTTGCTGGTATTAAGAAATACATAGACACTCCAATAAAACGCTATTCATCCGGCATGACAGTCCGGCTAGGTTTTGCCGTAGCGGCATTTCTTGAACCTGAAATTTTGATTGTAGACGAAGTATTAGCCGTAGGTGATGCCGAATTCCAACAAAGGGCAATCGGGAAAATGAAATCTGTAAGTCAAAATGAGCAACGGACGGTTCTATTTGTAAGTCATAATATGGCTTCGGTTTTAGACCTCTGCAAAAGTGGAATTCTATTAAAAAATGGGAAAATTGAAAAAATTGGGCCAATTCAAGAAGTGGTCGCTGCCTATCTACAAAATAATAGCGCTGGATCTGACGTTTCAAGAGATTTAAATAAAATAGAGGGTCGAGAAGGCAATGGTGCGATACAATTCACCCATTATGAGATTAAAGATTCAAAAGGTGAAATAGTAACTCATGCCCTTTCTGGCCAAGACCTTACATTTGAAATAACATTTGACATTCATTTTCCAAAAGAGTATCCTATTGTTCATTTTTCTGTTGCTATTACGGATGAAATGAATAGAAATTTGATTCACCTTTCTACCACTGAAAGTTTAGGAAAAGAATTAAGTATCTCTGCAGGTGTAAAAACGGGTAAAATAAGCTGCTCCATTAAAAATATCCCGTTGCCAGCCGATAATTATTACCTAAGCTTTTTTGTAAGTGATTTGGTGGAGGTTTTCGATCGAATCGACGGAGGAGGCAAATTATCAATAGAAGATGGAAATTTCTTCTCAAATGGTAAGAAAAAAAGTGCTTCATTAACTCGCTTTCTTTCAAAAAGCGAATGGGAACTTATTCCTGATTTTGACAATATCAATTAAAAAAGGCCAATGCGAATTTTACATGTTATTAATTGTATTGAAATCGGTGGAGCCGAAACTTTTTTGTTGCGACTGATTAATGAACTTGAAAACCAAGGTCATGTCAACTTTTTAATGACACTTACACCAGAAAACAACAACCAAGCATTGCTAACCCAATTTACGGAGCATTCAGAAACAAAAATTCTACAAAAAAAGCAGCCTGACAAAAAAATTAAATCATTTCTATTATATAAAATCAATGGTTTGTATAAAAGATTATCAGGAAAAGTCTTCTATGAACAACTTTTAAAAAACCAAACGAGAAATTATTACGAGAAATTGAAACTTGACAATGATATTGAAATAATTAATTCACATCTTATGTCTTCTGATTTCTTTGCTGCGGACACGCTGAAGCCAGCAATGAATTTGCCGTTAGTAATTACCAGTCAAGGCTGTTATAATGATTTCGAGAATATTCAAGCTGTATCGCGTTTAATTGATCAAGTTGATGGCTTGACTTATGTCGCTGATAAGAATTTGAAAGTTTTTCATTCAACCGGAAAAACTTTGCCATCAAATCGAAAATTAATATACAATGGACTAGAATTTTCCAGTGCTTTTGGGGGAATAAAACGTTCAGAAATTGGCTTAGAGGAAACCGATTTTGTTGTGGGTCAAATTAGTCGATCCATCGAAACAAAAGGTATGGAAATTGCGATAAATGCCGTTATCCATTTGCACAAAGAACATGAACTCCATACGTTAAAATTAGTCCTTATTGGGCCTGAAAACGACTATTACACATCGCTTAAAGAAAAATACAGCGAGTTTAAATATATTGTATTTCCAGGAGTGGCTCTAAAACCAACTGATTGGGTGGGAATGTTTGATCTAGGAATTCTTCCATCTTATTTCCCTGGAGAAAGTTGCCCAAGTAGTATCGTTGAGTATTTATCACTGGGGAAACCTGTGATTGCCACTGACATTGGAGAAATACCAAACATGATTAAAAGCGAGAATGGAGTTGGTGGGAAAATAATTTCAAAATTGGATGAAAAAGGAATTCCCGATTCTGTTGCCTTTGCAGATGAAATTCTGTGGTATTTTGAACACCCAGATAGTTTAAAAAAAGACTGTGAATTTGCTTCAAGTGCATTTGCAAAATTTGATATTTCTCAAACCACAAAAGAGTACCTTGGCATTTACAAAAAAGCTATATTGAGGTATGGTTAAGTCACTTATTAAAAAAACAGTCCTGTATCGGCCTCTGGCAATTCTATATGATTGGTACCACTTCAATATTAACTATATTCAAGAAGTAATTCGCATTCTATTTATTTCACCTACAACTCAAACATTTTTCTTTTTTCCTTTTTTCCATACAGGTGGAGCAGAACTGGTTCATTTGAACATTGTTAAGTCTATGCAATACCAAACGGTCACTTTCTTTACGCTTCCTTCAGCAAATGTTCATTTTCTTTCAGAATTTCAACAACATTCTGATTGTCACAATATTGAAAAAATGATTCGAAGCGCCTGGCGAAAAAAAATAATTCTACTTTGCATCGCCTTTAAAATCAATCGCAATAAATTCACCTCCGTTTTTGGCTGCCACTCATTATTTTTCTATGAACTTCTTCCCAATTTAAAAAAGGAAATTAAATGTGTTGACCTTATACATGCGTTCACGCATAGAGATGAGCCAGGTTTTGAAAAGTTCAGTTTACCTTACATTAATCGTCTAAATCAGCGAGTGACCATTAGTCAAAAAGGAAAAAATGACATAATTGAACAATATCGAGGTTTGAATATTCCAATTGATTTATCGAATCAGATCCATGTGATTTACAATTCTACCAATTTCACATGTTCAGAAATCCCAATCAAACCAACAGATGTTTTTAATGTTGTATATGTTGGACGCAACAGCCCTGAAAAAAGAATTTCACTGATTGGAAAAATCGCTTCAGAATTAAAAAACAACAATGAAATGTTTAATATTACACTTGTTGGTGGGGATTTGGAGCAAGGAGTAAACCTAGAGGATCGTAAGTCATGCAATTTCGTTGGAAACATTACTAGCTTGAAAGATTTGGAAATGATTTATCGCACAGCTCACGTCGTTTTAATTACCTCCACACGTGAAGGAATTCCTATGGCACTTTTGGAAGGGATGGTATTTGGCGCAGTTCCTGTTTCTACAAATGTGGGAGGGATTTCCGAATTGATAGAACAAAAAAAATCTGGTATTTTGATCTCTTGTGAATCAGACTACTCGCGTCAAAAGAAGCAATTCACAGAGGAAATAATTCAATTAAAAAACGACAAATCCTTGTTCCAGCTATACAGTAATAATTCCTTTAAGCGTGCAAATCAAAACTTCACGAAAAAGCAATTTGACAAAAATTATAATGAAATTATTCAGTCATGAGAAACTCACCGCTTGTTTCATTTATAGTGCCCTACTTCAATTCGGGCACCACCATTCAAGAAACGATGGATTCTATCTTCAATCAGTCTTATTCAAACTTTGATGTCTGGCTGATCAACGACGGAAGTACTGATGAACATTCGATAGAAAAATTGAAAGATTTTGAAGAAAATGCGCAGATAAAGATTCTGCATCAAGAGAATACAGGACCGAGCACGGCAAGGAATAAAGCGATATTATTATCTAACGCTGAGTTTTTTGTCTTTTTAGATTCAGATGATTTAATTGAGAAGGATACATTAAGTTTTGCGATTAAAAATATTGCTGATTATGATGTACTATTTGGAAACTGTATTTACTTTGGAAAAGATAACTTCATTAAAAAGCAAGAATTACCCTCGCCAGAACAAATTTTACTTTACAATTCAATTGCTGTTTGCACTATTACTAAAGCTAAAACAATAAAAACGATTTTATTTGATGAAGGTTTAGATAAAATAGGATTAGAAGATTGGGAATTATGGATTCATTTATTTTCAGAAGGGAAAAAATTCATTTACATTGACAAAGTATTTTTTAAAATCAGAGTCATTGATAATTCCAGAACATTTCAAGTGGCGAACAAAAATATTAAAAATGCTAAAAAATATATTTTCACAAAGCATGCTGAATTTTTATATGAGCAATACTTGGGTGTCTGCTCAAAAAAAAAAGAAATAGTCCAGAACATTGATTATAAAATTGGAAAACTAATTTTTCAACCCTATCGAATACTTAAAAAAGTAATTAAGTTTAAATGAAAAATTATTTAAAAACGGACGAAAACGAATTTCTTGAATCAAAGATTCAACACATAAATGCAACTTGGTAGTCAAATTATTTTTTTTCAGAGAAAGAGCGTGAATTAAATCACTACTCTTCCTTCTGAATGGATAAAAACTTAATTTGGCCACCGTCCAAAGTTGTCAAATTATGAGTCATTTAACCTATGATCAAAGATACACAATTAGTGTAATGTTAAAAAGAGGTTTTAGTCAATCAGAGATTGCTAGAACATTAGATAGGGATAAATCTGTTATCCATCGTGAGATTAGGCGAAACTGCGACGGCAGAGGAGGTAAATATAATCATGAATTAGCTCAACGTAAGTGCGATTTTCGTCACAGTCAAAAGAAAAAACATATTAAGTTGACTACTGAGATGTGGATTTATATTACAGATAAACTAGCGCAAAAGTTAAGTCCCGAACAAATTGTAGGATTAAGCAAACGCTTTAATAATGTTTGCGTTTCTCATCAATGGATTTACAATAAGATTTGGGAAGATAAAAAGCGAGGAGGAAAACTATGTAAAAATTTAAGGAGCAGAGGTAAGCCATACTTGAGACATGGGGTTAAAAGATATGCGTCGGGTAAAATCTCCAATAAAAAAGATATTACAGAAAGGCCAAGTATTGTCGAAATGCGAAGTAGATTTGGCGACATAGAAGTAGATACAGTGATCGGAAAACATCGTAAAATGGCATTAGTCACCATAAATTATCGATCAACGGGTATTTTAAAAATGGCAAAAGTTAAAGAGAAAACAAGTGAATTGGTAACAAAAAAAATAATTGAGTTATTGCAACCCTGGAAGCGATATTTGCATACAATAACATCAGACAACGGAGCCGAATTCACTAAACATGAAAGAATTTCAAAAGCTTTAAATATAGATTTTTATTTCGCTAAACCTTATCAAAGTTGGCAAAGAGGTAGCAACGAAAATTTAAATAGACTTGTTAGACAATACTTTCCAAAAGGAACAGATTTTAATGATATTGACGAAAAAGCAATTGAATTTGCAGAAAAACAAATTAACGAAAGACCACGAAAAAGATATAATTTTAGATCGCCAATAGAAATGTTAAACCAAAAGTTGCATTTATAGGTTGAATGTACCATTTGGAAAAATTAAAAATAAAGAATACACAAATAATCTGCCTTTTCAATGTATGTCTTTTGAGAACTTTTTTAAGGAAGACTCATTGGATGAAGTCTTAAACCAACTCCCCGATTCATAAGTATTGGCTGATTATAACTTTGACAATTCGAATGGAAAAAAATTGGCTACAAAAGGAGAATATAAATTATCCGAACATGCAAGAGAATTATTCGGTTTTTAAATTCCCAAATATTTTTGGACTTCTTAACCAATTTAACTGGAATTAAAAATCTAATACCTGACCCGAGTCTTGCAGGTGGTGATTATCATGAATTAAAGCCAGGCGTCTTTTTGAAAATTCATAGTGACTTCAACAAACATCCCGACACAAAATTAGATCGTCGAATTAACGTGTTGGTATACTTAAATAAAGATTGGAAATCAGAGTTCGGTGGTCAATTCGAATTGTGGAATGATTTAATGACAGAATGTGTTCAGAAAATCGAACCAAAATTTAACACTGTTGCAATTTTCTCGACTACCAGCAAATCTTACCATGGAAATCCTGAAATTATAAAATGTGATGAAAATAACAGCCGAAAATCAATTGCAACCTATTATAATACGAATGGGAGGCCTGAAGTTGAAATAAAGGACTATCTAGCAGAGCATTCAACCATTTTTAAAGCCAGAGAAAATTCAGATGATTTGGAAGAAACCGAAAAGTATTTAATTAATGGATTAAAAAGCGCTAAAAAGGCAAAAAACAGAAATAAATTTTTAAAAGTAATTAGATCAATTACCCCTCCAATCATATGGAAATTAATTATTAGTTGATTATCGATTCACGTCATATTATTGAAAGTTTTATGTTGTTATTATTGTGTAAATTTAAACCAGTTATAAAAGCGTTAATACATTTCTGTTGTTCCATCAATTCTGATATCTTTCAACATTGTAATTGAGCTCTGCATAAAGGAAAAGCATTATCCGTTAAAATTTCTTCTTTATAAAAATGAACGATTATACAATCAAACAACTTTCAAACGAGAATATTCAGGATTTAATTCCAATCTATAAAAATGCATTTGACAAAATCATACATTTTGACTATTTGCATAAAAAAATTAATACACAGCTGTTAGGCGAGTATTGTATAGGATTTATTGCATACGACCAATTGCAAAATCCAGCCGCTTTTTATGGCGTGTATCCTTGTCAAATTGAATTCAAAGGTAAACTATATTTATTCGCTCAGTCAGGAGACACAATGACCCATAGCTTGCATTCAGGAAAAGGTTTGTTCACTAAACTAGCAACGGAAACACATAAATTATGTTTCCAAAAGGGCTTTGACGGTTTATTCGCTTTTCCAAACGAAAACTCTTTACCAGGTTTTATAGGTAAATTAGGATGGAGCCATATTGACGATATAACTCCATATCTTATCCGTGTTAAATGTATCCCTTGGATTCGGCTCAAAAGCACTTTTGGTTTACCTCAAACCCTCCATAATAAATGGTGTAGATTTATTTTAAAAAAAGTCACCAAAGGTGAGCCTTTCAAAAGTTCATGCCTTTCAAATGATACTGCTGCCGTTGATCATTCTGAAGCATTTTTCGCATACAAAACTTATGAGGAAAACTACATAATTAATGTGAATGGAATAAAAGTTTGGGTAAAATTTAACGATATCTTTTTGATTATTGGCGACATTGAAGTTTGTGACGAATTGTCTTTTAAAAAAGTGATACGTGTATTAAAGAAATTAGCATTTAAGTTGGGTTTACCACATCTAAGGTTTCAGTTTAGTTCAAATACTTGGGGCGAAAGTATTCTAAAAAAATTTGGAACTCCAATGCAGGTGAAATACCCTATTGTCGGATTCAATTTTACGGATAAAATACCAATGGAAAAGATAAAATTTACAGGAGCAGACAATGATACGTTTTAATTAACCAAATAAATTATTTTAAATTTGAATTGGATCACCGTAATATCTTTTGGGTTAAAAAAAGTAATTTTACAAAAAGAATATGAACTTTAACAATTGGTTAAAAAATATCAAACTTGAAAAATAAAAAGTACCTCGAAGAATATATTACTGTCTTGCTCATATCATTTTTGGGAGTATTATTTAGCGTGTTTCTAGCAAAACCAAAAATCCCGGAAATAATGCATATGCTGGAAGCAAAAAATAATTTGTGGGAGGCAATTGAATTTAAAAAAAATCATATATTTTCTAACCTCTCGCAATACGACCCCAATTCAGGTGAAGCTAAATATGTTTTTCGCCTTACCGTGCCCTTGATAATGAAATTTTTTCAATTAAACGTTTTTCAAATGTACTGGGTTCAAATTACACTTGGATTTTCCATTTTCGTTTTGTGGGTAAGCATTTTCAAAGAATTTATTCATGATAAAAAAGGATTGATCCTAATAACTTTATGTCTAGCCAGCTCCTACTACGGAAAGGCTTTTATCATTGATAGTGGCACCGCAGTGAATGTCTTATCCTATTTTCTTATTTTATTTTCGATAAAATTTAGAAACGTTCCTGTTCTTTTTTGCCCTAGTCTTTTCATGCTTTTTTTTAATGACGAAAGAGGAATTCTGGCATTTTCTATAATTGCATTGTTTATTTTATTCTTTAAAAAGGATATTGAACATAAATTACTGACCAAATCATTTTATTTATTGATTGGATCATTTACAATTTGCGTTTTCATCAGGTTATTGTTAATGCTTTCATATGGTATGCACCTACCACTCGGTGAAATTGGATTCGGAATTTTTACAAATCAATGGAAATACGTGCATTTAGGACTTTTTTCAGGCTTAGTTGGTTTATCAATACCATTTGTAATTCAGCTAATAAATGAACTATCGCAAAAAAAGTACTTTTTCTTTTTTTCCACTTCGTTTGTCTTGATAATTTTTATAATAGGCACATCAATAGTATCTGATATGACTAAAAGTATCGCATACTTAACTCCGCTTTTTATACTTTTCATGTGGAGAATGTTGAACTCAAACAAGGATTATCAACTTTTAATCTATGCCGTTTTAATTACAAATATTCTGTTTCCAACAATTGTTGTTGTTGGAGACAAACAATTTGAATTTTATAGCTTTACGTTCGATATTATTTTTAAAGTTCACTCATTATTCGTTTAAATGAAAATATTAATTACTGGAGGTGCAGGTTTTGTAGGATCATCTATTGCGATAAGATTAAAAAAAGAAAATCCATTAAACGAGATTATTTGTTTTGATAATCTAAAGAGACGCGGTTCAGAATTAAACATGAAAAATTTCCTAGAATTGGGAATTAAATTTATACATGGCGATATTAGAAATGTCGAGGATTTTAAAAATATCGGTGACTACAATGTTATGATAGAAGCATCTGCAGAACCATCTGTACTTGCTGGAACGAAAGGTGGTCCTAATAGTGTTATTCAGAACAACCTGATTGGATCCATTAATTGCTTTAATAATGCACTAAACAATGATGCCTTATTAATTTTTTTATCTACAAGCCGGGTATATCCAATACAAAAAATCGAAAATGCAAATTTTATTGAGGAGGAAATGAGTTATTCATTTTCAGATAAACAAACTGAATTTGGCATATCCGAATATGGAATATCTGAGAAACTTTCATTGATAGGATCACGTTCTTTCTATGGAACAACAAAGTTGTGCTCAGAGCAATTACTTGAAGAATATCATTCCTTTTACGGTTTAAAAACCATCACAACCCGATTTGGAGTAATTGCAGGGCCAAGACAAATGGGCAAAACAGACCAAGGTGTAGTGACACTATGGATGGCGAATCATTTCTGGAAAAAATCTTTAAGTTATATAGGATATGGTGGGAAAGGAAAGCAATTTAGAGACATTCTACACATTGATGATTTAGTAGATTTAGTCATACTCCAAATTGAACAAAGTGATAAATTTAATGGTAAAGTTTTCAACGCTGGGGGGGGAATAGGGAATTCAGTATCTTTGAGAGAAATGACAAATATATGCCAACAAATTACCGGTAATAAAATTGATTTATCCGAAATTCCAGAGAACAGACCAGCTGATTTAAAAGGTTATGTAACCGACAACAGTTCAATTTTTGAAAATTGCAGTTGGAGACCTAATCGGAATGTTGAAAAAACATTTGCAGATATTTATGAATGGATAAAAACCAATCAAATCGAACTAAAAAATATATTAAATTAAAATTATGAATATCTGTCTAATTACTGGTTCTGGCGGACTAATTGGTGGCGAATCTGTAGATTTTTTTTCAGACAAATTTGATATTGTTATTGGTATCGATAATGATATGAGAGCTTATTTTTTTGGTGAAGAAAGTTCAACCAAATGGAATATTGATCGATTATTAGAGAAACATTCCAATTTTAAATTTAAGGATGTCGACATCCGCAATTATCATGAACTAGAATTAATCTTTAAGGAATTTAATTCTGACATAAAATTGGTCATTCATACGGCTGCACAACCAAGTCATGATTGGGCTGCAAAAGAGCCTCTTACAGACTTTACAGTAAATGCAACTGGCACGGTTAACCTGCTCGAATTAACTCGACTTTTTGCGCCAGAATCGGTCTTCATTTTTACTTCTACCAATAAAGTTTATGGAGACAACCCAAATTCATTGCCAATAATTGAGCTCGATAATCGCTGGGAAATTGATCAATCTCATTCCTATTATAATAATGGAATCGATGAAAAAATTAGCATTGACCAAACGACTCACTCTGTATTTGGATCCTCAAAAGTAGCTGCCGACATTATGGTTCAGGAATATGGTAAATACTTCGGATTGAAAACTGGTGTTTTTAGAGGAGGATGTTTAACAGGACCCAATCATTCAGGAGCAAAGCTTCATGGCTTTCTGTCATATTTAATGCAACGTACAATTACGGGATCAAGTTATACGATTTTTGGATACAAAGGTAAGCAAGTAAGAGATAATATTCATTCTTGGGATTTAGTAAATATGTTTTGGCATTTTTACTTGAAACCCCGGCCAGGTGAAGTGTATAATGCTGGTGGAGGTCGTTTTTCTAATTGCAGTATGTTAGAAGCAATAAAAATGTGTGAAGATATTGCAGGTAAAAAATTGCCCTATACATATTCAAAGGAAAATCGTATTGGCGATCATATTTGGTATATTAGTGACTTGTCAAAATTCAAGAGTCACTATCCTGAATGGAATTGGAAATATTCCCTTCAGTCAACATTAGAAGAGATGCATTCTAAAATGATAAAAAGATATTAATGTCTACAAAAATTAGAATATTCTTAATACGAAAACTTTTATGGAGTTTAGAAAAAAAATTTTTCTATCCCAAATTGTCCAAGTTTTATAGGAAGTATAATAATCCAATAGACACACAGATCATTCTTGATGTTGGCTCAAATAGAGGTCAAAGTATTGATTTTTTCAATAAAACGTTTCAAAATACTAGAATAATCGGCTTTGAACCGAACAAGGAACTTTTTCAATTCCTTGTTCGGAAATATTTAAATTACCAAAATATTGAATTAATAAATAAAGGTGCCAGTGATAATAACGGATCCAGAACTTTTTATGTTAACCAACTTGATGAAACTTCTTCTTTTGAGGAACTTAATTATGATTCAATTTATTTAAAGAAAAAAGCAAGATTACTAGGAGTAAAATCAAAAGAAATTATTAAACAAGAATTAATTGTTGAAGTCATTGAATTATCTGAATTTATTAAAGCTAAAAATCTGATTGACATCTTTTTGTTAAAAATTGACGTCGAGGGGCACGAATACAGTGTTTTAAAGGGACTATTTTCAAAAAAAAATGACTTTAAAATTCATCACATCCAGCTTGAAAATCACCAAGATGATATGTATATAAATAATTCCTTTAAAAAAATTGAAGAGTTACTTTATGAAAAATCGTATTTTCTCAATTATACAATCAAACATGTATTCGGAGATTTCACCGAAAACATTTATTCCCTAAATAATGAAGCTTAGTGTAGTAATTCCAGCCTATAATGAAGCTGAATCAATCGTGGAGACATTAACTCATCTTTATTCTTGTTTAAATGAGAATAATATCTCTCACGAGATACTAGTTATTAATGACAATTCCAAAGATTCAACGTTGGAAATTTTAATGAAAGAAAAATCAAATATTGACACCTTAAAAGTTTACACAAATGATGGTCCAAATGGTTTTGGATATGCCGTTAGATATGGCCTTGAAAGATTTAAAGGGGATTGCGTCGCAGTTATGATGGCTGACCTCTCTGATTCTCCAGAAGATTTAGTCATTTTTTATAACAAAATGTTGGAAGGATTTGATTGTGTTTTTGGAAGTCGTTGGATAAAGGGAGGTAGAGTATATGATTATCCCCAACCAAAGAAAATGATTAATCGAATTGCAAATAACATAGTGAAAATTACTTTTAGATTAAAGTATAACGATTGTACCAACGCCTTTAAACTATATAAAAGAGAAACTATATTGGGTCTTAAGCCATTTCTTTCTCCTCATTTCAATCTAACATTAGAACTTCCTTTAAAAGCAATTGTGAGAGGCTATTCATATGCTGTTGTACCGAATTCATGGAGAAATCGAAAAGCTGGAGAATCAAAACTTAAAATAAAGGAGATGGGAAGTCGATATTTTTTTATCTTACTATACTGTTTAATCGAAAAACACTTTTCACAAGGAGATTTTAAAAAGAAAAATAATTAATTATGAACTGGTTTGAACAAAAAATTCTAAGTTTTTTTGTAAAAACAAAAGGCGTTTTTTCTTCTCCTATATTATCTGGGAATGGTCTAATATTTATGCTACACCGAGTGCTCCCGGAAAATGAGAGAGCTTTATTTTCACTTAATCAAGGTTTGGCAATTTCTCCTGAAAAATTAGAAGAATTCATCCTTCTTTTCAAGAACAAAGGTTTTAGGTTCATCTCAATGAATGAGCTAAATAATCATTTTGAAAACGGAAGTAAATTACCCGATAAATTCATTTGTTTCACGTTAGATGATGGTTACAAAGATTCATTAACTCATGGTCTTCCCATTTTCAAAAAACACCAAGTTCCATTTACCATATACATTACAAATTGTTTTCCAAACGGAACGGCCGTTCTTTGGTGGTACTTATTCGAAAGTCACGCGAAATCCTACAATGAATTGATTATCAATTCATCATTAGGAAAAATGAAATTTAATTGGCAAAATCAAACGGAAGCCTTTGAGCAATTCAGGCAAGTTAGTGAAGCAATAAAATCAATACCCGCGACGGAATTGAATTTTGTTTTGAGTAAGAGTTTTAAGGTTTCTACCGCGGATTTAAAAAAACAATGTAAAAATATCGCACTTTCGTGGAATGATATAATTCAACTTTCAAAGGAACCTTTGGTAACAATTGGCGCACATACAATGAACCATATTTCTGTAAAACAACAATCAGCCTCCATCGTTGAAAAAGAAATGAAAGCGTCCAAATTAGAAATTGAACAATACATTGGTATGGAAGTAATTCATTTTGCTTATCCCTTTGGGAGTGCCTTTGATGTAAGTAAAAGAGATATTGATATTGCCTTCGATGCAGGATATAAAACATCGACCTTAAATCAACCAGGCAATATATTTAGGTGCAATAAACAATCTAGAAATGCACTAGCACGAATGCCACTTGGCAATCAAACGGATTCTTACAGAATGGAAAATTACATGAATGGTATTTATCATTATTCAGTAAATGGATTTAAACGAAACATATATTAAATGGACGTTTCAATAATTATAGTTAGTTATAAAACTCCCGAATTATTGGCTAGTTGCGTTCACTCGATAATAGAAAACAAATCAAAGTTAACGTATGAAATCATTATAGTTGACAATGCAAATGGAGATGGTAGTGAAGATTATATTTTAAGCAGGTTTAAAGATGTTAGATGGATTAAAACGGGATATAATTCTGGGTTTTCTAGGGCAAATAATATTGGGTTTAAAGAAGCAAATGGAAATTTTATTCTGGCATTAAATCCTGATGCTACTCTTCCAATTTCATTTTTAGATGATTTCCTTAATTTTTACAAATTAAAAAAAACAGAATTCAAATCTCAATTAGGATTATTAACATGCCGAATTGTTTCTTCAGAAGACAATTCTTTACAAATCGGATCAGGTAAGAGATTTGTAAATTTTAATAAAGAAATAAATAAAAATCCTTTTTTAATTTATTTCAAACGAACTTTTAGTTTAAAACCAAGTTCATATGACCCAAATGTGAGTCATTATAAAAATCATGAAATAGATTTTGTAAGTGGTTGCTGTTTCATTATTGAAAAATTAAAAATAGAACAACACAATTTGTATTTTGACGAAGATTTTTTCTTATACTTTGAGGATTTGGAGTTAAGTTTTCGAACGAAAAAAATCGGTTTAAGAAATTATTTTTGTGGAGATCTTGAAATATATCATGTAAATTCAGCAAGCACATCAATGAGCGTCAATAAAGAATCTCAGATTATAGTTTCAGAATATTTATATTATTTCAAAAGATTTAATTTAATTCAGTACTTTTTACTTGGGTATTTAATAAACTTCAACTTTTGGTTAAACAGCAATTTATTAAAAAGGAAAAAAGAAATTGAAATGTTAGTGAAATTGAATTTTGAAAAGAAGTTATTTAAAAAGTATTTTTTTCAAATTCCAAAAAAATACGGTAATCCAAAACAAAAAAAATCAGATTATTTGAAATATGATTAGAAAAGTCCTAAATAAAATTCGCTTTACTAATAATCAGTCTCAAATCGCTGATTTAATTGTAGAAATAAATCAAATTAGAAAAAAGAATTCAACCATAGTTCTTTACGGATCACCGACTGAAGAAAATTGGAAAGGAATTGCAAATGCCACAAAAAGTTTATTTCCTGCAAACGCGATAATGATCCCACAACTTTATTCAAATTCAGTATTTAACAATTCAGAAACTATTCAAATTTGTGAAGAGATTAAAAATTTAAAATTTAAAAAAATAATCTTTAGTGGTTTTGCACCTTATTTTTTTACTTGGATAGATCGGTTATATGACCACGTCGATGTCGATATAATTTATCATGGCACCATTAGTGAATTTCATGATACTAATCATCAAAACTTCATTGAACAACTAATCGCCTGTGGAAAGCTAGGAAAAATAAAACAATACGGTTTTATTAAAATTGGATTAGCAGAAGTTTTTAAAAAATTCTATGGCTTCAATTCATTTCATCAAGTATTACCGCAGCCATTAATTCCAAAAAATCTTCAAAAAATAGAATTTGATAAAAGTAAAATACATATCGGTATTTTTGGGAATAATACATTTAATAAGAATTTGCATAACCAAGTCATTCATGCCTTGATGATTGACAACGTTATTGTACACGTTTTGGATGAAAGTATTTTTCATTATTTGAATTTAAATGAGCGAATTGTTGGACATGGGAAAAACTTGCCATATGATATTTTCTTGAGTCTACTCGCTTCTATGGATTTAAATTTGTATATGTCATTTAATGAATCATATGGACTTGTCGCTTCGGAAAGTAAAGCTATAGGTGTTGAAACTTTAGAATTAAAAAACACCGACTATCTCATGGAAATTAGGTCGAAATTAAAATTATGAGAATTCTACATGTTATACCCAATCTTAAAAAAGGGGGAGCACAACGTTTAGCTTTGAATATAGTGAGCACGCTTCATTCGATTCCAAATATTCAGGTACATTTAATTACATTTAACTCAGAAAACGATTATTCCTTTTTAACCAATTCAGTTATTTGGAAAATCATACCTTCAAGAGTAATCCCTTCAATTAGCAGGAAATCAATCGTTGAAATTGAACAATTACAAGAATACATCGACAACTTTCAACCAGACATAATTCATTCACATCTATTTGAAACAGAGATAGTTTTGGCACATGCCGCATTATCAAAAGGCACAAAAAGAATTGTTCACTTCCATGACAACATGCACCAAATGGACAATTATACTTTTAAAAAACTTTTCAAGAAATCTCAGGTAACTAATTTCTTTGAAAAATTGTTGGTGATTAAAAGCTATCCAAAGAATACGACGGCAATTTGCGTGTCCAAAAACACAGAGCAATTTGCAATAGAAGTATTGCCATCCTTTATCTCTAAGAAGTTGATCTATAATGCAATAGACCTGAATCGATTTCAACCTAGCAAAAATCTTGTAAAAAGTAATCAAATAACCATAATCGGAAGTTTGATTGACAATAAAGGACAAAAATTAGCGATTGATTGTATTGGAGAATTAAAATCAAGAGGAATAATTGTCCATTTAAATATTCTTGGAGATGGGCCCAATAAATTGAGGTTGCAAAAGCAAATTGATAATCTATCACTTCAGGAGTCGGTGACAATATATGGTAACGTAAATTATCCTGAAGAATATTTAAAAAAGTCAACTATTTATTTACATACAGCAACGTATGAAGCATTTGGATTAGTTATGATTGAAGCCATGGCTTGTGGTATACCAGTAATTTGCACTGATGGATTAGGAAATAGCGAATTAATCAAACAAGGCGAAAATGGATTTATGGTGTGGGAACGCGATCCGAAATTACTAGCTGACAAAATCGAGTATTTATTTAACAATGATATTCTACTTGAGGAAATGAGCGAAAAGGCTTGGAAATTTGCACAAAATTATGGAATGGAATCGTATATAAGAGAAATACTGAATATATATTCTTCATGAAAGAACATTTTCATTTAAAAGGTTTAGATGGTTTAAGGGCTGTTGCTGCTGTTGCGGTGGTGATTAGTCATATTGAATTAATCAAAAAGGGAAATAAGCTAAGCAATTATTCCTCACATATAGAAAACTGGGGTAACCTAGGGGTTGTTTTGTTTTTTGTATTAAGTGGCTTTTTAATTACCACGTTGCTTTTAAAAGAAAAAAAAAGTGAAAATTCAATAAACCTTAAATATTTCTATTTACGCAGAATTTTAAGAATTTGGCCTTTGTACTTTTTAATATTAATGTTGTCAGCGTATATTTTCAATTATTCCCCTTCGTGGTTAACGTTATTACTTTGCTCTACCATATTTCCCAATTTTGCTCATGCGTTGGCTTCTGGATGGACCGTAAGTCCTCAAATATGGTCAATTGGCGTTGAGGAACAATTTTATTTATTTTGGCCTACTATTCTAAAACAAAAACACAAAACAGTAATTTTGTTTTGTGTTTTATTCATCTTTATTTATCCATTTTTTCCTCATATTATACAATTTAGCTTGAACAAATTAGGTCATAGTTCTAATACATTAAAATTGGTTGAAAAAATAATGGAGGTATTAAACTTTAATGCGATGGCCACAGGAGCTCTTTTTTCAATATTGTATTTTCAGAAAAATAAGTTTTTCAATAAATTGATAAACCTGTCGAAGATCTTAAACTATGCAGTTGTAATTTTCACTTTGATTTTGTGGTTTAGCAGTTTCAATTTCGGTTTTTATCAAATACCCCTATTTTCATTTCTATTCGCGATTATGATTGTACTAATCATTAACGGCACGTTAACTAGTTATTTTGAAATAAAAGCATTACGCTTTCTGGGAAAAATATCATATGGAATATATATGTACCATTGGATTATTCTTTTATTGTTGATGAAACTTCTTAAACCAAAGTTTAATCAATCCATTTTAATACCAAACATATTAATGTACTCCTCTGTAATTATTTTAACAATTTTAGCTGCGTTTTTATCATATGAATTATTTGAAAAGAAATTTTTAAAGTTAAAATCGAGACTGAATTAAATTTCCATAACAAACCTCAAAAAAGTCAAGTAATTTTCTTTTGAATTGTACTTTTCAAACCAAGTGGAAAAACTATTGTTTTGATAAAGTACTATATCCAATTTTTCAAGTCTCGCAAAATTCAAAATGCACTCAGCAATTTCTTCAATACTCGCAGAACTGTGAAGTAAGAACCCATTCTTCTGATTAACAATCTCCCCATTACCCCCAACATCTGTTGCAATAACAGGAATCCCAAATGACATCGCTTCCATAATGGAAACCGGCACTCCTTCTGACGAACTAACGTTGATGAACAAGTCTGGTTTTAGCTTCGCGTAATAAGCGTATATTTCTTTATTCGAAACACTGCCTTTTAATTCAACTGAAATAGCATCGGGCATATTTTGAATGAATTCTTCGATCATTTCACGACAGACTCCATCTCCAAAATGAACCCATTTAATTTTAATGTCGTCTATCTCTCCTAGAGCCTTTGCAATCAAATCTACTCGCTTAACTTTTATCAAATTTGAACAACTTACCAATGTGAAAATTTCATTATTACTCAATCTGAATGGATGTGAATTACTTACACCCAATCTCGACAAAACAATTTTAGACATATCCTGTTCTTTCCAGTAATCTCTTATATATTCAATGCCATCTTGCGAAATTGAAAAAATTCTTCCAATTGAATTGACTAAAAAAGTACGATAGGGTAAATAACCAAACTCACTCTCTTCAAAATACAAATCCCATCTATGTACTCTAGAAAAAGTGATCAATTCTGGAAACTTATTTTGGAGCATTCCTAAACCGATTGCGACATCGTCGCTCCAATAACTATAAAAATAAAATTGTGTATCTGAACCAAGTTCATACGCTAACTTTGACGATTCTCGAAAAATCAATTTTGCTCTCGACAAACTAATCAGCATCGTTTTCAAAATACCGAATGATATTCCTATTTTGTATTTTTTCCTAATAATGCGTATTTCTTCTCTAAAAATCGACGAAAACAAATGTCGAAAGGATCCTATTTTTTCAAATGGATTCAAAGTCAAATCCAATTGCTGAACAGTGCAATTTTCTGGAATTGTTCTAGTTTGCTGGCCTGTGACAAAAGAGCTTATAATATGAACAGAATCAAAGGCTTTCGATAAATACGCTATTTCTGTTTCCAAAAATGTCTCTCCCCTACCAAAAGGAAATTCTGATGTGAACAATACTAGTTTTTTGGACATTTATTTAAATTCTAAAAGAGTTTGTCATTGCCAAAATAACGCATAATTAACCAATTATTTAGTTTCTGTACAATCTACAAAATATTTCATCGAATTCTTATATTTGTGTTATGCACATTACCATCGTTGCTGGGACGAGACCCAATTTTGTAAAGATCAGTCCAATAATTCATGCCATTGAAGAAAAGAAAAAGTCTGGAAGAAATATAGATTTTAATCTTGTACATACTGGTCAGCATTATGACTCTTCCATGAGTGATAGCTTTTTCAGTCAATTAAGTATTCCCGAACCGACCATAAATTTAGAAGTAGGAAGTGGTACACAAGCTGAACAAACTGGCCAAATAATGCTTGGCTTTGAAAAATATTTGCTGTCCAATTCTACAGATTTAGTGCTGGTCGTCGGAGATGTGACCTCTACAATGGCCTGTGCAATTGTGGCAAAAAAATTGAATATCAAGCTGGCGCATGTTGAGGGAGGTATAAGATCCTTTGACATGGCAATGCCTGAAGAGATAAACAGAAAAGTCACCGATAGTATTACCGATATTTTTTTTACAACCTCAACGATAGCAAATGATAATTTAAAAAAAGAAGGTGTTACTGATAATCAAATTTTCTTTGTTGGAAATGTAATGATTGATTCTTTATTAAAGAACGAACCTAATTTCAAAGAACCTGATTTTTTTAGTGTCCACAAAATTTTACCCAAACAATATTATACTTTAACACTCCACAGACCCAGTAATGTGGACAATCCAGAAATATTAAAAACATTGCTCACGACAATTCAAGATAATTCCAAGGGTTTTAAAATTATTTTTCCGGTTCACCCTAGAACAATGAAAATTATTGAAAAACATGAGATTAATATGGATCAATTCATTTGTATTCCTCCAATGAGCTATCTCGAATTTAATTTCTTGGTGATGAATAGTTTTGCTGTAATAACCGATTCTGGTGGAATTACGGAGGAAACTACTGTTTTAGGAATCCCTTGTTTAACACTGCGGGAAAATACAGAAAGACCTGAGACCGTTTCTCTTGGAACGAATGAGTTAATCGGCACTTCTACAAAAAAATTAATCCATTATCTAGCTAAATTGGAAGCTGGAGACTGGAAAAAAGGTAGAATTCCAGAACTCTGGGATGGTAAATCTGCTGAGCGAATTATAAATCATCTCTTAGATTTATTTTCTATACAATGAAGATATTGATCATATCGCAACATTTATTTCCTATGACTTCACCTAGAGCGCATAGGACAACAGAGTTATTAGTTGAATTAAGTAAAAAAGGACATGACGTAACATTGTATGCTGTTACTGGAAAACATGATTATTCAATCTTCGAAAAACAGAACAAGGTCAAAATAAAATCGATTGAATTAAAGTTTATGTCGCATCCTTATAACAGCGATATGGACCAAAAACGGCTTTTCATAGACAAAGTTTTGGGGAGATTATTTAAAAAAATTGAATTTCCCAATATCGAATTTTTATACAGAATTCCTAAAATTCTAAAACAAGACCATGAATATGATGCACTCATAACGATTGCAGACCCCCATCAAATACATTGGGGAACAGCCAATTTTAAAAAGAAATATCCTCATCTTTTTCCAAAAATATGGATAGCGGATTGTGGTGATCCCTTCATGATGAACGGGTATTCAAATGAGCATTTGCCTTATTTTGCGAAATATGAAAAACTATTTTGTGGAGCTTGTGATTTTATAACGGTTCCAATTGAAAATGCAAAGCAAGGGTATTACCCAGAGTTTAAAAAGAAAATCCGTGTTATTCCACAGGGATTCAATTTTGAATTGCCTTTGTCTAAAACAGATGTTTCGAATTCAAAATTAACTTTTGGTTTTGCAGGAAATTTTTATGACGATATCCGAAATCCCGAATTATTCTTACAATATCTTTCCCAAATTAATATGGATTTTGAGTTTCATGTTTACTCACCGTTTCCTAATGAAATAGTAAAATACAAGAAGATTCTCGGTGAAAAACTAAAAATTTTTAAGGCAATAAATCGTGTTGATTTAATTGAAAGTTTAAAGAACATGGATTTTTTAGTCAATATTGAGAACAAATTGAGCCCTACTCAAATTCCGAGTAAACTTATTGATTATGCCATTGCGAATCGACCGATTTTATCCATTCAACCTGACAAACCCAACAAAACAGTCATTGACGAATTTTTTAAGAAAGATTACAAAAATCAATATCGAGAACTAAATATCGAGCAATATCATATTTCGAACGTTGCTAATCAATTCATTGAGTTAATTCAAAAATATTAGTTTCTGCAATGGTTAGCTTCAATTTAGATGCTGAAAAAAGTACTAAATCCAATCCCGTTTGCCTCTTCAATATTTGGTCATTCAAACAACAATTCAAACCGTTTTCCCTATCTTCGCATCATGGCACAGCGCATTGTAATTGTGGATTATGGCATGGGGAATTTAAATTCCGTGAAGCGAAAATTGGATCGATTGAAAACCGAAGCCATCGTTTCTTCGAATGCGGACGTGATTCGCAGTGCGACCAAATTGATTTTGCCTGGCGTGGGTCATTTCAAAAAAGCCATGGAAAATCTGGAAAGATTGCAATTGATTGCTGTGCTGAATGAAAGGGTGCTGGAGCAAAAAATTCCTGTTTTAGGGATTTGTTTGGGCATGCAGTTGATGTGCGAATCGAGTGAAGAAGGCCATGCAAAGGGACTTTCTTGGATTCCAGGCAAGGTGATTCGTTTTCAGGTGGAGGATACGCAAAAATTCAAAATTCCACACATGGGTTGGAATACCGTGGCGCCTCAAAACAATTCGCCTTTGATGAAAAACATACATGCCGAGGCAGAATTTTACTTTGTACACGCCTACCATGTTGAACTGGAAAAGGAAGAAATGGCCATCAATAAAACAGATTATGCCTATTCGTTTGTTTCCGGATTTCAAAACGGAAATATTTATGGGGTACAATATCATCCTGAAAAAAGTCACGATGCGGGCGATCAGATTTTTCAAAATTTTATTGATTTATAAATGTTTCGACCGCGTATCCTACCCGTGCTCCTGATCCAGGAGAAAGCCTTGGTGAAATCGATAAAATTCAAACACCACAAATACATTGGTGATCCGATCAATGCGGTGAAGATATTCAACGATTTAAAGGCGGATGAATTGGTTTTTCTCGACATTGAAGCTTCCAAACAAAAAAGACTCATTTCCATTGACTTTGTCAAAAAGCTCGCTGAAGAAACCAACATGCCTTTTGCGGTCGGCGGCGGAATTCGGACAATAGCGGACATTCAAAACTTGATTGCGGCAGGTGCCGAGAAAGTGATTATTTCTCACGCGGCTCTTGAAAACCCCAATTTTATTGCTGAAGCGGTAGAGAATTTTGGTTCTTCCACCATTGCAGTTTGCATCGACGTCAAGAAAAATTTATTCGGAAAACAAAAAGTGTATACACTAAATGGCAGTAAATCACACGTCTTTTCTCCCATTGAATTTGCAAAACGGATGGAAGCAAAAGGGGCGGGAGAAATTATCGTTCAATCCATCGATCAAGACGGAACCATGGAAGGGTACGATTTGGGGTTGATTGCAGAAATTTCGAAAGCGGTTACCATTCCTGTTGTCGCTTTGGGTGGCGCAGGATCCCTAGAGGATTTAAAAACCGCCTATTTCGAAGGAAAGGCAAACGCTATGGCAGCTGGTAGTCTATTTATTTTTCAAAGTAAAAAACGGGGCGTATTGGTGAATTATCCCGATAAAACAGAATTTACTCGTATTTTTAACCTTTGAAAATAATTCTGAATGCCCGATAAAACCTATCAAATATGTAACAGATGTGTCATGGATACGAGTGATCCATTTATCACTTTTGACGAGGATGGCAACTGCAATCATTGTACTGAATTTTTAACCAAAACGGCCAAGCGCTCCTATTTGGGTGAAGAAAGTGACCAACAATTGGCGCAATGGGTGAAATCCATCAAAGAAAAAGGGAAAAACAATCCCTACGACTGTTTGATTGGTGTAAGCGGTGGCGTTGATAGTTCTTACGTTGCGTATCTCTGCAAACAATTGGGCTTGCGTCCACTCGCCGTTCATCTCGACAATGGTTGGAATTCCGAGGAAGCTGTGCAAAATATCAAAAACGTTTGTGGGAAGTTGGGTATTGATTACGAAAGTTACGTGCTCAATTGGGAAGAATTCAAGGATTTACAATTGTCTTTTTTGAAAGCCTCCATCGTTGAAATGGAAATACCAACAGACATTGCGATTCCGGGTGCTTTGCATCGTATTGCGGCCAAAAACAATATCAAAACGATAATCTCAGGTGGGAATTTTGCCACCGAAGGGATTTTGCCCACGAGTTGGTTTTATGACCCGAAAGATTCAAAATTGCTGTACGGTATTCAACATCAATTTGGATCAAAAAAATTAAAAACCTTCCCTACTTTCGATTTTAAAAAAGAAATCTATTTCAAATTCGTGAAAGGCATTCACATGATGTACCTACTCAATTATGTTCCCTACGACAAAGACAAAGCCATGGCTTTTTTGAAAGAAGAATTGGGCTGGAAATATTACGGTGGAAAGCACTACGAGTCTAAATTTACTGGATTTGTGCAATCCTATATTCAACCGGTGAAATTTGGCATCGATTACCGACGAGCGACCTACGCTACGCAAATTTGTGCTGGAACCGCTACCCGCGAAGAAGCCTTGAAAGAATTGGAAAAGCTATCCTACAATCCGGAAACGATCGAAGCGGAAAAAGCTTATATTGCCAAGAAGTTGGATATTTCATTGCCTGAATTTGAAGAAATCATGCAACGACCGGTAAAAACCTACCGCGATTATCCCAACGACGAAAAACGACTGACGAAATTGTACGATATGTACCGAAAATATTTCAGTAAATAAGTAAATCCATGTGTGGAATAGCCGGTTTTATTGATTTTTCAAAGAAAACATCGCTCGATGAGTTGAAAAAAATGACCGACACGTTGTACCACCGCGGTCCAGATGGTAGCGGCTATGAAATTTTCCAGCAGAACAACGCAGTCATCGGTTTTGGTCATCGTCGTTTGTCCATTCTTGATTTATCCGAACACGCCAAACAACCCATGCAAGTGGGCGGAAATTGGATCACGTACAACGGAGAAATCTACAATTTCAAAGAAATTCGAGCAGAATTAACAGCGTTGGGGCACTCTTTTCACACCCAAAGTGACACCGAGGTCATCCTGAAAAGCTACGCCGTTTGGGGGAAACATTGCCTAGAAAAGTTCATTGGCATGTTTGCGTTTGTCCTTTTCGATGTCGCCAAAAATGAATTGTTTTGCGCGCGGGATCGTGCCGGTGTGAAACCATTTTATTTTTACAAAACCACTGATTTGTTTCTTTTCGCTTCTGAATTGAAGGCTTTTCATCCACATCCTGATTTTAAAAAGGAATTGAATCTTGCCGCTGTTGGTGCCTTCATGCAATTTGGAAATGTACCTTCTGATTTGTGCATTTTTCAAAACTGCCACAAGCTCAAAGCCGGTCACGCTATGACGATTTCTTTAGAAGACAATTCGTTTGAAACTGAGCAATATTGGAATGTCTACGATTACTACAATGCACCGAAAAGCAATCTCTCTCTTGAAGAAGCGAAAATTGAAACCGAAAAAATTATTCAATCTGCCGTGGATTACCGCATGGTTTCGGATGTACCGGTCGGTGTTTTTCTTTCGGGAGGTTACGATAGTGCTTGCGTGGCGGCTCTCTTGCAAAAAGACCGAACCGAAAAAATTAAAACGTTTACCATTGGCGTCCCAGACATGGGATTGAATGAAGCGCCCTATGCAAAAGACGTAGCCAAACAGTTGGGCACCGAACATTACGAATTCAATTGCACCACCCAAGAAGCCATTGATTTAATCGATGAACTGCCTTTTCATTACGACGAACCTTTTGCGGATAGTAGTGCGATTCCAACGACCTTGGTGAGTAAAATGGCCCGTCAACAAGTAACCGTTGCGCTGAGTGCCGACGGAGGAGATGAATCTTTTGCGGGCTACAATCGGTATGATTTTTTGAGTCGTTACCAAAAGAAATTGAATAAAATTCCCGGATTTGCACGAAAAGGTGCCGCCGGCTTGATGGAGAAAATTCCAAGTGACAAACTACCCTATTTGCGCAACCAATACAATTTTCACAACCGCTACGAAAAATTGAAAGGCGTTTTGCGAAACCCAACCTCGGAAAGTATCATGTTGAGCGTCAGTCAGCAATTTACCGACGATCAATTGGCAAAACTGCTGCAAGAATCGGTTGAATTTCAAAACACAGCCTACACCAGCAAAGAATTAACAGGAACTTCCTACTCTCCTCTTTCGTACATGATGGCCATTGATTACCAAACCTATTTGGTCGATGATATTTTGCAAAAAGTGGATCGAGCTTCCATGACGGTGAGTTTGGAAGGTCGTGAACCCTTGCTCGATCACCGAATCATTGAGTTCGCTGCGCAATTGCCCGATGATTACAAATACCGAAACGGAGAAAAAAAATACCTGCTCAAAGAAATTGTTCACCAATACATTCCAAAAGCCATGATGGACCGACCCAAAATGGGGTTTGCCATTCCCATTGCCGATTGGATGCAAAATGAATTAAAGAATCATATTGAAGACTATTTAAGCGAATCGAAAATAAACGAACAAGGCATTTTCAATTGGGCATTTGTTGCCGACTTAAAATCGAAATTTTTCAAGGGTAAAAAAGAACTCGATACCAAGTTGTGGTATTTGTTGATGTTTCAAATGTGGTACGAGCGATGGATGAAGTAAAAAATGTACTCTATTTATCCTACGATGGCATGACCGATTCGCTCGGTCAATCGCAGGTACTTCCCTATTTGGAAGGATTGGCGAAAACCAAAAAAGTGCGGTTTCATCTCATCAGTTTTGAAAAACCCGAACGATTTGAACAATACAAAGCCGATATAGAAGCCATTTGCATACGAAGCAACATTGCTTGGCATCCTCTTTCTTACACCAAAAAGCCGCCTTTACTTTCTACCATCTACGATATCCAACGGATGAAAAAATTGGCACATCGACTGAATAAAACAGAACATTTCTCCATTGTTCATTGCCGTAGTTACTTGTCGGCGATGGTCGGCTTGGAGATGAAAAATCGATTTGGAACCAAATTTCTATTCGACATGCGCGGATTTTGGGCAGATGAACGGGTGGAAGGTAAAATCTGGCGTCTGTCCAACCCGATTTTCAAACGAACCTATCAATTTTTCAAATCCCAAGAAAACAAATTTATATCCCAAGCTGACGGAATTGTTTCGTTGACCAACAAAGGAAAAGAGGTCATTCAAACGTGGAAATCTTGGCAAACCAATCGAGTGGAAATCGACGTCATTCCCTGTTGCGCAGAAACGTCACTTTTCGACCCTGCAACGATCCATCCGGAAGAGAAAATAGCGTTGCGCAGTAGGTTGAAAATTGAGGCAACCGATTTTGTTTTGGGTTATGTTGGTTCCATAGGCACTTGGTATATGCTACCCGAAATGCTCGATTTTTTCAATGCCTATCAAAGCAAAAATACGCAAGCCGTTTTCTTATTCGTCACGAACGAAAATCCACAATTGATTTTGGATGAAGCGAAGAAAAAAGGCATCGCCGAAAATAACATCCGCATCGTTTCCAGTTCAAGAAACAAAATGCCCTTGTACATTTCCTTGTTTGATTTTTCCATTTTCTTCATATTGCCCAGTTTTTCAAAACAAGCCTCTTCTCCAGTAAAACAAGGAGAATTGATGAGCATGGGCGTCCCAATCGTATGCAATTCTGGCATTGGAGATTCCGATTCCATCGTCAACCGTTACCACGCTGGAATCGTTTTGCCCAACCTAACGAATGAAGAATTTGAAAAAACAGACTTAAACACAAGCGCATACAATTCAGTTGTAACGCGATCTGGTGCAAAAGAATATTTCGATAGTGAAAAAGGAATCGAATTGTATTCCGACCTTTACGAGCGTTTATGGAGAAAATAATTTTTCTGGTTCCTTATCCAATCGGCACGGCACCCTCACAACGTTTTCGTTTCGAGCAGTATTTGCCTATTTTAGAAAAAGAGTATACGATTGAAATCCATCCCTTCATCGACGAAGAAACATGGGGGAAACTGTATGCACCCGGACATATTTTTTTTAAAGCACGCAAAATGCTCCAAAGTTTCTGGAAACGAATGCTCATTTTACCCCAATTAGCCAAAGCAGATCACATTTTCATTCACCGAGAAGCTTCTCAAATCGGACCGCCGATCATCGAATGGATCCTAGCGAAAGTATTGCGTAAAAAATTCATTTACGATTTCGACGATGCCATTTGGATACCCAATTATAGCGTAACCAACGCTCGTTTCCAACGATTGAAAGCCTATTGGAAAGTTCGTTTCATCATTCGATGGGCCGACAAGGTAACAGCCGGAAATCGATTTTTAGCGAGTTACGCCTCCAAATTCAATCAAAACGTAATCGTTCTTCCCACCACGATCGACACCGAAAATCACCACAATCTTGTTTCCAATCCAGATCAATCTCCCATTCGCATTGGCTGGACGGGCACTCATACCACCATGCAATATTTGGAAGAATTATTGCCTGTTTTAAAAAAACTGAACCAAAAGCACACGTATATTTTCCGTTTGATATCCAATCAAAAGCCCGATTGGGAATTGCCGAATTTGGAATTTGTGAAATGGTCGAAAGAAACCGAAATTGAAGACTTGGCGCAAATACAGATTGGTGTTATGCCTTTGACGGAAGATCGCTGGTCGGTGGCCAAATGCGGATTCAAAGGTTTGCAGTACATGGCGTGTGCCATTCCAACCGTACTTTCACCGGTTGGTGTAAATTTGAGTATTGTGAAAGACGGTGAAAATGGTTTTTTTGCCAAAACGGAAGAAGAATGGTTCTCTATTTTGGATGATTTATTGACCAATCAAACTAAGCGCAAAGAAATTGCTCAAAACGGTCGCCAAACAATCATTGATAGCTATTCTGTCCTTTCTCAAACATCGATTTACAAACAACTATTTGAAAACAAATGACTTTAATTTTTGCCACCCACAACCAACACAAAGCACTCGAGATTGCTGCACAATTGCCTTTTAGCATCGAATTGACGACCTTAAGCGAACTGGACTATCACGAAGAAATTCCAGAAACGGGATCCACTTTGGAGGAAAATGCGCGCATCAAAGCTGAATTTGTCGCGAAGTTATTCGAACAAAACTGTTTTGCAGATGATACCGGTTTGGAAGTCGAAGCCTTGATGGGCGAACCCGGTGTGTACTCTGCCCGTTATGCAGGTGAAGAAAAAAACAGCGAGGCAAACATGGATTTGTTGTTGCAAAAGTTGAAAGGTATCGAAAATAGAAATGCCCAGTTCAAAACCATCATATCGCTTTTTTGGGAGGGTGAATTTTATGCATTTGAAGGAATCGTAAAAGGAAAAATTCTGGAAGAAAGAAAAGGAAACCAAGGGTTTGGATACGACCCCATCTTTCAACCAGATGAAGCCACTTGTACTTTCGCGGAAATGGGATTGAGCGAAAAAACCAAAATCTCACACCGGGGAAGAGCCATTGAAAAAATGATCCATTTTATTAAAAATCATTAATCGAAACTTTATATCGTGGGGGTTTGCTAAAACGATATCTAAGAATCATGACGAAAAGTTGTGGAGAAATTTCTTTTTTAAACTATATTTTAGATTTACTGAGCTCGTTTATATTTGATTTTAGAAATGGTATGATTTCTAAATCTAATTACGAATTGAAATCGCATCAGGAAAGTGAAAGGTGATAAATGCAGGCATTGGTGGGCACCTTGATGAAGCCGAAGCGTGTGGTAGCAATAGCGTGCATGCGCAGGATCGCTGATAAGGTCACCAATGACAATTTTATCGGCTTTGGCTTTCCGAAGCGGGAGTTTTTTCTTTTTGCTTCTTTATTCTTTTTCACGGCGAAAAAGAAAAAGAAGAGAGAATGTTAATGGAAGGGCAATTTAGTTCAGTTTGCCCAACTTTTGGTCTTAATCCTAATCTAAGCCTGAATAATCCAAAAAATCGGTCTTAAAAAACCATTTCCTATCCAGCAGATTAGTTCATTTCAGATGAACGAAAAATATTTGCCAAAAATCCCTTATTAGCTTGATAAAATCTGCTTGATTGCGTAAATTCGCATTCCTGAAATTCAGGGCAAAACGAACAAATTCACGCTTTATGTCATCAAAATCCAAAATCATTTACACCATTACGGACGAAGCTCCCGCTTTGGCGACCCAATCTTTTTTACCAATCGTACAAGCCTTTGCTGGAACGGCAGGAGTTGCGATGGAAACGAAGGATATTTCTTTAGCTGCAAGAGTTTTAGCCGTTTTTCCTGATTACTTGGATGAAACACAACAAAAAACAGATGACTTGGCCATGTTGGGTAAATTGGCAACAGAACCCGAAGCGAATATTATCAAATTACCCAATATCAGTGCTTCTGTGCCCCAGTTGAAGGAAGTAATCAACGAATTGCAAAGTCAAGGTTACAACATTCCCAACTACCCAGAAGAACCACAAAACGACAAAGAAAAAGACGCTAGATCGCGTTACGATAAAATCAAAGGAAGTGCCGTTAATCCTGTTCTTCGTGAAGGAAATTCAGACCGAAGAGCACCGCTTTCTGTAAAAAATTACGCAAAAAAACATCCGCACTCCATGGGAGCTTGGTCGAAAGATTCAAAAACGAATGTTGCGACCATGGCAGGAGGAGATTTTTACTCCAATGAAAAATCAGTTGTCCTGGAAGAAGCGACTTCTATTTCCATTGAACATACAAATACGGCTGGTCAAAAAACAGTACTCAAAGAAAGTTTTGGGCTGTTGAAAGGTGAAATCATCGACGGAACCTTTATGAGTAAAAAAGCCTTGATTCAATTTTTAGGCGAGCAAATCGAAAATGCGAAAAACCAAGGAATTTTGTTCTCGTTGCATTTGAAAGCCACTATGATGAAAGTTTCAGATCCGATTATGTTTGGCATGGCGGTGGAAGTTTTCTTCAAAGATTTAATTGCAAACAACCAAGCGACTTTGGATAAATTAGGCGTTGACTTCCGAAATGGATTTGGTGATTTGTTAGCGAAAATGAAAGATTTGTCTGCCGACGAAAAAGCAGCCTTGGAATCAGCCATTCAATTGGCGTATGAAAATGGCCCGGACTTGGCCATGGTGAATTCAGACCAAGGAATTACAAACTTGAATGTGCCGAGTGATATTATTATTGATGCTTCGATGCCAGCCATGATTCGAACATCCGGACAAATGTGGGATAAAAACGGAAAACAACGTGATACATTGGCAGTTGTTCCTGACGCAAGTTATGCTGGAATTTACCAAGCAACGATTGATTTCTGTAGAGAAAACGGAGCATTTGATCCAACGACCATGGGAACTGTTCCGAATGTAGGATTGATGGCCCAAGCGGCTGAAGAATACGGTTCTCACAACAAAACATTTGAAATCAAAGAAAACGGAACCGTTAATGTAATCGATGCAAACGGAACAGTAATCATGTCCCATGCTGTTGAAGCGGGCGATATTTGGAGAATGTGTCAAGCGAAAGACGCACCGATTCAAGACTGGGTCAAATTAGCGGTTACACGTTCTCGCTTATCAGGAATGCCTGCCATTTTCTGGTTGGATGAAAATCGTGCACACGATGCCCAATTGATCAAAAAAGTAAATACCTATTTAAAAAATCACGATACCACTGGTTTGGATATTCAAATAATGGCACCGGAACAAGCAACTCTAGCAACTTTAGCAAGAGTGAAAGCCGGGAAAGATACCATCTCCGTTTCCGGAAATGTATTACGCGATTATTTGACCGACCTATTCCCTATTTTGGAATTGGGAACCAGTGCAAAAATGTTATCGATCGTTCCTTTGATGAACGGCGGTGGATTGTTTGAAACAGGTGCTGGCGGTTCTGCTCCTAAACACGTTGAACAGCTTTTAGAGGAAAATCACTTACGTTGGGACAGTTTGGGTGAATTCTTAGCGCTAGCGGCTTCTTTTGAGCATTTGAGCGAAACTACGGGCAATGCTAAAGCGAAAGTATTGGCAGCGACGTTGGACGAAGCGACAGGAAAATTCTTGGACGAAGACAAATCGCCTTCTAGAAAAGCCGGTGAGTTAGACAACAGAGGTTCGCATTTCTATTTAGCGATGTATTGGGCAAGAGCCTTGGCAAACCAAACAGGTGATGCTGAATTGAAAAGTCAATTCACCCAAATCGCTGAGGAATTGGAAGCCAACGAAAAAACGATTGTTACAGAGTTAAACGAAGTGCAAGGAAAACCAGTAAACATGGGTGGATATTATCACCCAACTGATTCTTTGGCTGCGGCTGCCATGAGACCAAGCAAAACTTTCAACGGAATCTTGCAAGGTTTGACCAATCGAATCTAAAGAACAGAAAATAATAAAAGCAAAAAGCTCCGATTTACTTCAGAGCTTTTTGCTTTTCAAGCGTTTTTTAATCCCAGTTTTCTACTCGGTCTTTGGCTCTGACGCCGAACTGATCATTCGTCCAAGCATAAACGGCTTTTCCTTTGTTGACCATAATAAAAGTTGGAAACTTACCACCGGTTTCGCCTACTAACGCTTTCGTGTTTTCCATCAAAACGACTTTAAATTTTCCATCCGCCTCTTTCACGTAAGGTTCGATAGTTGATTTATCTTCCGTTCCCGTAACGGCAAATTGAATTTTGAGACTTGGGTCGTGTTTTTTCATCTCTTTCAAAGCAGCAATACTTTCAAAACAATACGGACAACCGGGTATTGCTAAAACCAACAATCCATCTTTCATCAAAATCGTTTTGGAATTCAAGACCATTATTTTTTTACCATTGGTACTAAAGTCTCCTTGATAGATTGGGTTCAATGCGAAATAGACACCAAAAGGAAGCAACAACAACAAAACTCCAATAGAAATCTTGGCAATTTTATTTTGAATCCGATTGGAACGCAGCGCCCATCTTAAGAGCAATACGCCAATAACAACCATGGTTAAATAAGGCAATAGTTTTGAAAGGGTAAAGGATAATCCTAAGTTTAAAAGTATTTTTTCCATTTTGATGAGCTTGTTTAAAGGAACCTATGAACGATAAAATTACTACAATTTCAAAGAAAATGATTTGCATTTTGTTAAAAACAAAATCCGAGCTGTTTTCATTTTCAGATTAAAATTAACTTTGCCATGTATGCATAAATTTCACGTAGCTTTTCTTCTAATCTTTGGTTTTATCTTGGTAACAGCCTGCGGAAGTATTGTTCCAAAACAACCGAGTATAACAGACGAAACACCCCTGCAAATTCCGGAAACAAGAGGAACGGTTCGAATTCCACTGGAAATCAATCTTCAACCTTATTTTGAACTAGCCGACAAATCCATTGATAAAACTTTTCAAGGTAAAGTAGAACAATGTGATGGTGTTTCTTTTCAATATTATTTCATAAGAAAACCACTAGAATTCAATGGGACAAAACAAACCTTGGCCTATAAAATAAATGGAGAATACAATATTCGAGCAAATTACTGCGCCCAATGTTCTTCGGTTTTTGGATCCGATCCTTTTTGTTTGACTCCTCGTATTTATGTGAGTTGTGGTGTTGGTGAACCGCTCAGAAAAATAGCCATCGACTTTGAAAGTGATTTGTCCATCGAATCAAATTATCTGTTGACAAGCAAAACGCGCTTGGTAAAAGTGGAAACGAAAGACCCCTGTGAACTCACTTTTTTAAAATACGACGCATCCAAATTGATTGAAAAAGAAATGACCACCTATTTGCAAACCATGGAAAAAGAAATTGACGAGCAAATAAGAAAAGTCGATTTAAAAACGCCAATTAACAAAGCTTGGTCTGCCATGCAAGAATCCATGAAGATTCCGAATTTAGGGTATCTTTATTTTCAACCCAAAGCCATTGAAATTGAACCGATATCGTTTAAAAACCAAACCGCAAAGGTAATCGTGAACATGGAGTTGAGTCCATTGATTTCAACCAATCCAGTTGAAAAACCAAAACAAAATCTCCCCTTTCTTTCGCGCGTTAAAAGTGAGGACGAGTTCAATTTGCCCTTGCTTACTTTGGCTTCCTACGACAGTATCAACAGCATCTTGAAAAAGGAAGTGGGAGGACTCATCATTCCTTTCAAAAAAAAGAAAATCATTGTAACGGAAGCAGAAGCGTTGGGTCCAGTAGGAAAGCAATTGTTGTTCAAAGTTAAATTTACCGGAAGCAAAAAAGGGACCATTTATTTACTAGGCACACCGACTTACGATGCTACTAAACAAGAAATTAGTTTTCCCGATTTGACGTTCGATATCCGTTCCAAAGATGCGTTATTAAAATCAGCAAAATGGTTGTTTGATAAAAAGCTAACCGATGCTTTTCGGGCAAAAGCCAAATATGATTTAAGCGATCAACTAGAAAAAGCTAGAAAAGAAATTGAGAAAGAATTGAATACGTCCATCGAGTACAGCAAAGGGCAAAAAGTCTTCCTTTCGGGTAAATTGACTCAACTAAATTTTTCGAATTTGCAAGTGGGTCCGAATGAATTGCGCATCGTTATCGACTTAACAGGAAACCTTTCGCTGAAGTTATAATCAACGATTGACCATATGAGCTGCTAAATTGGGGAAAACCTGGTACAAACGAATTTTAAGTTCTTCATCCATATCCAAAGCTTGAATTGATCGATGCATACAATTCAACCATTCATTTTTTGCCTCTTCGGTGATCGCATGCGGAAGATGACGCATTCTCATTTTTGGGTGACCATATTGTTCAGAATACAAATTCGGACCACCCAGAAATTGCGAAAGAAAAAGATATTGCTTTTCTTCTATCGTTTCGCGGGAACTATTCGCAAAAAGAAAACCAATCTTGTCATTCGAAAACACTTCGTCGTAAAATCGATTGACGAGTTCGCGTAAACGAATTGGTCCAATTTCTATATATAAATTTGCTATCATATGATAAATTATTTACAAAGGTAATTCTATCATTTTTGGATTAGTGTTATCTTAGAGGCGAAATGAACAAAATCTTTCATATTCTTTTGGTTACGGTGCTGCTTATTTCTTGCGGACTTGGAAAAAACGCTGTTATTTCTTCTGAAAACATTGCCGATTGCGACGGAGCTTTGCCCATCCTTCAGTCTGGCGCAAGTTCAACGGAGTTGCCAGGATCTGCGGGTAAAAAAAATGAATTCAAAGAATACGCTGCACTGAAAGATTTGGTGGTTGGCAACAGCGTTTGGTATTCTTTCATTGCTGAATATGATGGTAAATTCAACCTCAAGGCGGAAACCGCAAGTGGCGATTTAAATCTTGTAGTATTTCAAACGGATGGAAATGATATTTGCGGCGACATTCAAAGTGGTCGTGCAGAAATCAAAAGGTTGTTGGTGGATGAAACTTTAAATGAAGTCTCCTTAACCGACCGCAATTTAAAAAATGCACTATATCCATTGCCCATGCGCAAGGGAGATGTAATTTACTTCGTGATTTTTGCGCGCAAAAACAAGAAGACCAATATTAGTATGACTGTCGATTTGGTGCCGAATAACGTCGAGCAAGTTTTTCGGCCTAGCGACAACAAAAAAAGAGTTGTTGATTTGACCGAAGAATTCACGCCATACAAAACAACAATCCAACTTCGCGATGCCGAATCAGGCGATCCAGTTATTGCGAACATTCACATCACCGGTTTAAAAGGATCTGAAATTACCCAAAAAGCCAGTGATTTAATTTTCCAACCGACTCGCTCCGGTTTAGCCAGCATAAAATGTAATGAAGAAGGTTATTTCTTCATCACCCGATTGGAAGATATTGCCTCCATTTCGAATGATACCATCGAAATTAAAATGCAACGTTTGAAGAAAGGAAAATCGGTTCAATTAGAAGATATTCAGTTTAAACCTGGTACTTCCGAATTCATGCCCAGCGCTGAACCCGCCTTGCTCCGTCTGCGCGAATTTATGGGTCTAAATTCTACCATCAATATTGAAATTCAAGGTCATGTGTACGAACCATCTGAAACTACCGCTGCTGGTCAGAAAATGTCACAAGCCCGTGCAGAACAGGTAATGAAATATTTGGTCAACAGTGGGATCAATAAAAAACGGATGACGGCTGTTGGTTATGGCGCGTCAAAACCTGTATTTCCAAATGCCAAGCGAAAAGAGGAAGAGCAAATGAACCGAAGGGTTGAAATATTGATTAAATAATTGACATAAAAAAAGGACAGCAAGTATCCTTTTTTTTCGCTAAAGTTATAGAGCAATTATTTATTCCACTCTTAAATAGTCATGATGTCTTTCTCTTTCACTTCGAGTAATTCATCAATTTTTTTGATATACGCGTTGGTAATGTTTTGAATTTCACCTTCTGCATCTTTTGCTAAATCTTCAGAAAGACCATCATTTTTCAAATCCTTTACCATGTCTATGGCATCTTTGCGGTGATTTCGAACCGCCACTTTCATGTTTTCACATTCAGCTTTCGCTTTCTTCGCTAGTTCTCTTCTTCGCTCTTCTGTTAAAGCAGGAACATTGATAATAATCAATTCACCATTGTTTTGAGGAGCAAACCCCAGATTGGCATTGATAATACCTTTGGAAATTTCGTCAATCATGGAGCGTTCAAAAGGCTGAATGGTCAAAGTTCGAGCATCCATGGTAGAAGAAGTCGCTACTTGTTGCAAAGGTGTTGGCATGCCATAATAATCCACCATTACGCCATTCAACATGGCTGGACTCGCTTTTCCTGCCCGAATTCTGAGCAATTCAGTTTCTAATCGTTCAATGGATTTGTTGTTTGACTCCTTGAACTCATCGTAAATCATTTGTAAATCTTCCACCATATCAAATGTTCTTCTATATCACTAATTAATTTCGGACAATTGTTCCGATTTGTTCACCATTCATCAATTTTTTCAATTTACCTGGCGTATCCATATCAAATACAATAATTGGCAAATCATTTTCTTTACACAACGTGAATGCCGTCATGTCCATTATTTTTAAATCTTTTCTGTATGCATCATCAAAAGACAAAACATCGTATTTGGTAGCTGTAGGATCTTTCAACGGGTCGGCTGTATAGATACCATCCACTCGTGTTCCTTTCAAAATGACATCGGCATTGATTTCAATGGCACGAAGCGACGCAGCTGAATCTGTTGTGAAATAAGGATTACCTGTTCCAGCTCCGAAAATCACCACACGACCTTTTTCTAAATGGCGAACCGCTCTTCTTCGCACAAATGGTTCAGCAATTTCTTTCATTTCAATTGCGGATTGTAAACGAGTCATCACCCCTGCGGATTCTAAGGCAGCTTGCAGCGCCATCGAGTTGATCATTGTTGCCAACATCCCCATGTAATCACCGTGAGTACGGTCCATTCCTCCTTCTTCGGCTTGTACACCTCTAAAAATGTTTCCACCGCCAATTACAATGGCAATCTCCACTCCTAAACAGTGAATTTCTTTGATTTGCTCAGCGTAAGAGGTTAATCGTTCATTATCGATCCCAAATTGTTTATTCCCCATTAGGGATTCCCCACTTAGTTTCAGCAATATTCGTTTGTACTTCATGTTTTGACTTGGCTTGTTTGAAACGCAGCAAAGATAAGAAAATTGAACACAAATTTTCAATCCTAAAATACCGATTGGAAATATATTTTGAAAAAAAGAGTCTTTTACCGAGTACAAATTCAATCTTTATTTTTACGAAGGAAAATCGTTTTATTCTTTTAGGTAATCATGAAGGTTGAAAGTGATGCTCTATGATTGAGGTGTATTGAATGTATTACGGAATTCAATTTTTACTACCGTGAAAAAAAAAACGCATGAAAGAAGATTAAAAAGAAAGAGTGGATGAACTAAAAAATCGATCCAATTTGGTAACAAAATCGACTCGCATCACTTTTAAAATAAGTCATATTAATGTATCTTGGCGGCCTATCTAATGGTGGAAAATATGAAAGACAATAAAATGCTTGGTTACATTAAAGAAGTACTAGAAAATATGCCAAGTGGCTGGTTAGGCATAACAACCCATCGACTAGATATTTATGACGAAAAATTGGCCAAAACACAATTTCTGGAACAATTTGAGAACTTGTACAATCACAACAATGCCAATACTTCAGCACTCGATGCTTTGCCAACCGCCTATGATTATATTCGATTGGGACACCCTCTGTCCTGTTTGCTTGAATGGGGCATTGCACATTTGAACAATTTAAAATCAGATAATGTAATCAGTTTTTCATCCAGTACCATTCCCGTAATGGCCATTCTGAGAAAAAATTTGATGGCTGGAAAAAAGACACAAATTGTCTACTCAGGGGAATTGCCCAACTTTTTTGAACCAGAAATCTTAAAGCGAGTGTACGGATACAACTTTACACTATCACAGATCGAAAATAACGCTGAAATCCTATCCTTTGAGGGTGAAACTGTTTTCCTTTCAAGTCAAACCACATTGGGCGCTATCGAGCGCCATCCGAATATCGATTTTTATATTCATGTTTATGAAAATTTGGGTAGTATTTTATATGTAAACGGAGACCACAACGACAGCGCAATTTCAGCAATTCAGCACGTACGCAGAAGAGAAACCATTGCCATGACACCCGTGAATTGTTTGGCTGCGTTGCGTTTACTAATTGACGAAACAATCACCCTAAATAAAGTAAGCAATTCGTTCGCCGATAAAAACAACGTCGTGGATTCAATCAAAGAAATTACGGGAACAACCTCCATGCCTTTGGTTGCTTCCAGTGGATTATCGATTCAATACGCCATAATGATGGGATTAATCGATCATGCACAAGAAAATCACCCAGGAAAAGCGATTAAATTCGTTGTTCCACCCAATTGTTACGGCGGCACCAACGACCAAGCACGGCGAGTGGCGGCTTGTCTCGAAAATGTGGAAATTGTCGATTTACCTGTTGACGGAGGAAATGATATGGTGCAAAGTATCGATACAGTTCTGAATACTATTGCATTGCAAGATGCCATTCCGTATATCATTGCTGAAATCCCTACAAATCCAAGAGTTGAAGTACCAAATCTTCTGCAATTAAAAGCAGTTCTAAGTCAAGAACGTAAAACGAAATCTGGCGAAATGGCGATTGATCCTGTTTTTATTTTGGACCAAACGTTTTGTCCAAATGTTCATTTCTTAGGCGAAGGTGAAATACTTTCCACGGTTCGCACCATTTCATTTGCCAGTGGATCGAAATTTCCGAGTGGCGGTCAATGCACGGCAGGTTATTGCGTCGGCAACATTAAAACGCATGCTTTGATGGAAAAAATCGAAAAGCATCTAGCCATCTGCGACAACGAAGCAACCGACCATCAATATGAAATATTGGCGAAACAATTGCCTTCTATGAATCAACGAATAATAGATGCTTATAAGAACACGCGCGAATTCGTCAGCTTTATCCAGGAAAATTTACCCAATGCGAAAATTAATTTTGTTTCGGAAGAGTTGGCCGAACAAGGATTTACGCCATCCGTTTTTTCATTGGACCTTCCTACTAAAGGAAACACAGAAGCAGAAAGAGAAACGTTCAAAAGGTCCTCTAATCTCAAATTGATCAATAGGATGATTACAGAAATTCCATCCGAAAGTAAATTCTGTGTGAGTTATGGTCAGTTGAAAGGATGTTATTGGACAATTCCTGCCACTTCTACGCAAGGAACCACCAAAGAGGGCGACAAAGATTACATTGTCCGTGCGTCGCTTTCAGGAAATATGGATCTTGAACTGCACAAGAAAGTCTTTTTAGATTTTATTGCGAGCGTTTAATGTATTGAAATAAATTTCAAGTTTAAAAAAAAAAGACCGACAATCAATTTGATTATCGGTCTTTTTTTAGGATTATTGTTTCTTATATTAGCTCAATGCCAATCTTCTGAAATCAGTAACAGTCAAACCTGCTTCTGTTGAAGCCAAGAACTGCTCTACAGTCATTTTGTTATCACGAACGAAGTCTTGACTCATCAAGGTATTTTCTTTGAAGAATTTACCCAAACGACCTTCTGCAATTTTCGTTGCCATTTCAGCTGGTTTTCCTTCTTGGATTGCCAAGTCTCTACCAACTTCCAATTCACGTTCAATTGTACGCGCATCCACGCCGTCTTTGTTCAAGGCAATTGGGTTCATTGCCGCTACTTGCATAGCAACTTGTTTCCCAGCGTCTTCAGCGACGTCTGAATCACTGTTCAAAGCAACCATAGTAGCCAATTGATTTCCTGGGTGATTGTAAACAACCACTTTCGCAGCATTTACTACTTCGTATCCAGATAAATCCAATTTTTCACCGATAACTCCAACTTGCTCAATGATTTTCTCATCGATAGACAATTTATCATCGTACGGTAACGCTTTCAATTCTTCAACGGTAGTTGGCATTTTCGCCAAAGCTACTTTCAAGATTGAATCAACGAAATCTCTAAAGTTGTCATTTTTCGCTACGAAATCAGTTTCGCAGTTTAATTTGATTGCAACACCGGTTTTACCTCCGTTTGTAACTTCAGCAAAAATGACACCTTCGTGCGCTTCATTGTCGCCGCGTTTTGCTGCAATTTTTTGACCTTTTTTACGAAGGATATCGACAGCTGCTTCAAAATCTCCATCGGCTTCCACCAATGCGTTTTTGCAGTCCATCATTCCTGCGCCTGTTTGTTGACGCAATTTATTTACATCAGATGCTGTGATTGCCATAGCTCTTCTTATTTCTTTGTTTAATTATTCTTCTGTTGTTTCTTCCTTAGCCACTGCTGGAGCTTCTGTTGTTGCTTCTGCAACTGGTGCCTCTGCGGCTGGTGCTACAACTGCTTCAACTGGTGCTTTTTCTCTTCTTGGACGAGTAGTTTTCGCTGCGCGAGGTGCATCTGTAGACTCATCATCTGAATCTTTGTCTGCTCCGCCACCTGCTTTACGATCTTCCAATCCTTCACGAATTGCGTCGCAGATTGAATCCAAAATGATAGAAATTGATTTGGTTGCATCGTCGTTTGCAGGAATTGGGAAATCAACTTGACGTGGGTCAGAGTTTGTATCTACCATTGCAAAAACTGGAATGTTCAAACGTTTTGCTTCATGCAAAGCAATGTGTTCTTTCAAAATATCTACCAAGAAAACTGCTGCTGGTTGACGAGTCATGTCAGCAATAGATCCAAAGTTTTTTTCCAATTTCTCTCTTTGACGAGTTTTGAACAAACGTTCTCTTTTGTTCAATGTTTCCCATGTACCGTCTGACTGCATTTTATCAATGTTCGCCATTTTACGGATGGATTTACGAGTTGTTTGAAAGTTTGTCAACATACCTCCTGACCATCTTTCAGTCACGTAAGGCATATTCAATTCTTTCACTTTGTCCGCTACTAAATCTTTAGCTTGTTTTTTAGTTGCAACGAAAAGAATTTTCTTTCCGGATTTGGCGATTTGTTTCATTGCTGCACTTGCATTATCCAAGTGCGCGATTGTCTTATTCAAATCAATGATATGGATACCTTTTTTTTCTTCAAAGATATACGGCGCCATTGCCGGATTCCATTTTCTTTTCAAGTGACCGAAGTGGACACCTGCTTCTAATAACTTTTCAAATGATACTTTTGACATTTTTTTCTTTTTAAAATTGTTTACTTTCCCTGACTGCAATCTCTCTCGAACTTGCAGGCGTTTCTAATATCAATCTCGAAGGGTCAGACAGGCTGAGAGTACTTCGGACTTGGATACTAAACAACCGCCAAAATAACGGGTGATTAACGTTTCGAGAATTGGAATTTTTTACGCGCTTTCGGTTGACCTGGTTTTTTACGTTCCACCATTCTTGGATCACGTGTCATCAATCCTTCTGCTTTCAACAATGGTTTGTTTTCTTCCGCTACTTTTACAAGTGCTCTTGAAATTCCCAAACGGATTGCTTCAGCTTGACCGTTAATTCCACCTCCAACAACATTTACAGTTACGTCATATTGACCAACTGTATCTGTCAATTTAAAAGGTTGATTAATTTTTGCTTGTAAAACTGATACAGGGAAAGCTTCCGTGTAATCTTTTTTATTTACAGTCACAACGCCGCTACCTTTTTTCATGTAAACTCGCGCTACTGACGTTTTTCTTCGTCCTAATGTGTTGATTACTTCCATCTTATTTGAAGTTATTAAGGTCAAGTACAGATGGTTTTTGAGCTTCTTGTTTGTGCTCAGAACCTGTATATACCTTAAGGTTTCTAAATAGTTCTCTACCTAAAGTATTTTTAGGTAACATCCCTTTTACTGCTTTTTCAATTAAGCGAGCTGGATGTTTTCTCAACATTTCCTCAGCTGTAGTCGTTTTCTGACCACCTGGGTATCCTGTGTAGCGAACGTACTCCTTGTCAACCAATTTTGCACCTGAAAAAGAAACTTTTTCGGCATTGATTACAATTACGTAGTCACCACAATCTGCATGCGGGGTAAAGTTAACCTTGTGTTTTCCACGGATAACTTTCGCCACCTTGCTTGCTAAACGACCAAGAGCTTGGCCTTCGGCATCCACGATAAACCACTGCTTATCAGCAGTTTCTTTATTCGCAGATCGGGTTTTGTAACTTAATGTATCCACAATCTATAATTTTTAAATAAGACAATTCCCCTAAATTGGGGGTGCAAAGATATGATTTCTTGCTTTTATTAACAAGACATTTTTAAAATTATTCTCAATCAATCATTTAATAAGCGGAAATCATCATTTTAGGAGGTTATTATTCAGCAAAAAAGCTCACCTTTCGATGAGCTTCTACTTATTTTCCTTTGAAGGCATTAATAGCATTTCTTGTAAAATCACTGAGCACCAATTCGCCACTCATGGCCGCACGTGCCGCAAGCAATTCATCCCAATGCTCTGTTCCCTGCCAAAAAACTTCTTTCAGCATACGCATGGCTTCTGGATTGCTTCCTGCTAATCGATTGGCAAGCAAGCCAATTTCGACATCCATGTCATCCACCGTTTCAAAAACATCGGAATACAAACCTTTCTTAAAGGCCCATTCTGCAGAACGCCATTCCGTAGCGTTAATCGCCAGTTGACTCATGGCCGAAAGTCCTATTTTTCTTTCCACTGCCGGTCCAACTACAAAAGGACCAATTCCTACAGCCAGCTCTGACAATTTAACGTCCGCATATTTTGTTGCGTAGCAATAATCAACAGCAGATGCTACTCCTACTCCACCACCAACAGCTTTACCATGAATTCTACCAATGATGAATTTTGGACATTTACGACAAGCATTGATAACATTGGCAAATCCAGAAAAGAATTTTTTTCCGGTTGCTAAATCAGCAATGGAAATCAATTCATCGAAACTTGCTCCGGCGCAAAATGCCTTTTCACCAGAAGAGGATAAGATAATAACGCGTACCGAATCATCTTTCCCCATCGCTGTGATGGTATCTGCCAAAAGATTCAAAATCTTTCCTGGAAGTGAGTTGCTTAATGGGTGCCCAAATTCAATATGAGCAATTCCGTTGTCATCGATTTTTGAAATAACGTGACCTTGATGAATAGCATCAGACATAGTTTACAAAGTTAGGAATGGATTAATCCCGTTTCGCACCTGGATTTCCTGTAAATCGTTCTTTTTCTCCCGAGATTCTTGGTCGCTTGGAGGCGCCAGATTCTGGTTTTTGAAATTTACTGTCGCGAGAAAAAGGCTTCTTTTGAGGTTCCGCTGGCTTTGGCAAAGGTCGATTACCTTTTGGAGATGCAATTTTCACATCCAAGGTTCTGCCGTTTACCTCTAATCCTTTCAATGCTTGTATAGCTGCTATGGCTTGATCGGCGTCATCCATTTCTACATAACCATAACCCTTGGATTTTTTTGTTGTTTTATCAAAAACGACATGGGCGTACGATACTGTTCCAAAAGCAGAAAAAGTAGCTTTTAAATCTTCTGAGCTAATTTCCCAGTCAAGATTTGCAATAAAAATATTTGTCATATAACTAAATGTAGGCGTGGCTTTGCTCAATGCCAACGCCAAATGTATGGAGAAAAGGCAAATAAAACTTGAACATGAGCATTTTGATTCAAGTTATTGAAGATTTTTGCCTGATAACTATCTAAAATTGTTGCTTCTTATTTAAGCGTAAAACTATCCGTACCTGCCAATTGACCATCGACATAAATTTTCACCTTGTAATTTCCTTTTGCGGCATCAGCACCACCTAAATCATAGAAAATGGAAAGGTCAATTCGTTCGTTGTTGTAGTCAATGTCTTTTTTATCAGAATAAGCAATCGTTCCACCATCCGTTTGAACAACATTGGACGATTTCGATTGCAATGTTTTTCCAGTTGGATCAATGATTTGCATGTACACTGATTTTTTACCTTTCGAAGTGATTGGGTTTTCTGAAATTGTAAAGCTGGAACGAATTTGCACTGTGTTTCTAGCTTTGTTCGTTTCTTCCGTTGTATTATTCAATTTCATACGCAAACCTACACTAGCGAAACCAAACGCTTGAAGTTTAGATCCTTTTTTCACTTGCTCTGCGCTTGCCGCAGCGTCTTGTTTGTATTGGTCACGCTCGCTTGTAGTGTTATTCAACTCTGTTTTGGTTGATTGCAAATTCGTTTCTAACTGAAGATTCAAGGTGTTTAGGGAATCGATTTGCATTACGTAGCTTTTCATAATTCCACGCAACGTTTCATTTTCTTTTCTTAATTGAAACAATTGAGAGGCAGACATTTTTTTGTTGCGACTCAACTCATCCATTAGACCCTGAATTTTATCTTTTTGAATGTTCAAGCTATCCGCTTTCGATTTATCTTTCTCTATCAAAGCATCGTATGTTTCCAACATGCTTTGAAAATCTTTTCGCAAATCGTTTGACATATTGCCGACATATCCTTCCATCATTTGATTCATACCATCCATATCTGCTTTCAACATGGCAGTCTCATTGGAACAGTCATTCAACTGACTATTTTTGGCTGACCACAAATAAGCCATGGTACCCAAGGCTAAAAGCAATAATAAGATAGTCGCAATAAAAGCTCCATTGCTTTTTTTAGGCGTTTCTGGGAAATTTTGTGTTTCTGTCATGACGTAAGATTTTATAGTTGATTATAAATCGTATAAAACATTCAAATGTTGCCTTCCGACAATTAAAATTTGTTAAACTGCCTCTACAGAGAAAGTATAGCTCTCCATGATTGCATTCGCCAACAACTTTTTGCAAGCGTCTTCCACTTTCGCATTGGCTTCGTTTTGGTCAGCTGCCTCTACAAACAATCGCACGTGTCTTCCGATACGTACACCAGAAATTTCTGGTAATCCGATTGTTTTCATACTCCCGCTCACAGCTTTACCTTGCGGATCTAAAAGTGCCTCTAACGGCATTACATCAATTTCTGCTTTGAATTTCATTCGTTCACTTGTTTATTCAAATCGTCATTTTTCACCATGAGCGACATTACGAGGTACAAAAATACAATTAATGCGATAGACCAAACACCTGTAACAACAATTAATATTAACGAAATTAACAAAAATATATAACGAATTTCATTTCCTTTCCAAGTAAACGACTTGAATTTCAGTCCAAAAAAGGGGATTTCCGAAATCAAACTCATTGACATCACTAGTATGAGTGACACTAAAAATAATGGTTGAAATAAATAATTGACAAAATAATCTGGGTAGCCTTCTTGTGAGTAATAATTAGATAGAACCAAAACAAAAGTGGTGAAGAAAAGCGTATTGGACGGCGTGTTTAACCCAATGAAGGATTCACTTTGGCGCGTGTCAATATTGAATTTCGCCAAACGAAACAAACTAAAGAAAGGTATAATGAGTCCTGCAAAAGGCAACCATCGAAAGATTCCGACAAATGTTTTCGAAGAATTATACAGCAATCCCAATTTCCAATCATTGAGCGTTTGCAACGCGTATTCATTGAAATTGCTAGAAGCAATGGGATTTCCCAAATCAATAGCCAATACCAAAACCACGATCATAAACACTCCTGGCGCCACACCGAAAGTAACCATATCCGCCAAAGAATCCATTTGTTTTCCCAATTCCGAAAACTGTTTTAACATTCTTGCCGTAAATCCATCCAACCAATCAAAGATTGCTCCCAAAAATATGAACCATGGCGCCCAGTCCAAACGACCTAAAAAAACAAAAATGATGGCCAAAATACCGCTCAATAAATTGCAGGCTGTTAAAATATTCGGAAGGTTGAAAAGCGAAACTCTCTCTTTCATGCTGCGAAATAAAGTAAAAAGTTCTAAATTTACATATAAAATTAGGTCAGTCGTTTTTGACCAACACAATTTTAGCCAAGGAACATCGTTTTAAGGACATGTTTTTAAATTTTATGAGAGTAAAAAAATCTTTTCTTTTCCTACTTGCTGTTTTACAGATTTCAGGCCTTTCCTTGGCTCAAGGATCTTTGGCTCCGAAATATTCCAATGAGTTTTTAAACATAGGCGTAGGTGCTGACGCAATTGGCATGGGGAATGCTGTAATCGCAAATACTGGAAGTGTCAACTCAGGTTACTGGAATCCAGCAGGGTTGACGCAAGTGGACAAATGGCTTGAAGTGTCTTTAATGCACAGCGATTATTTTGCTGGAATTGCGAAATATGATTTTTTAGGATTGGCACATGCCATAGATAAAAAAAGCACCATTGGTTTTTCGGCGATTCGTTTTGCGGTGGACGACATCCCAAATACCACGCAATTAATTGACAACAATGGCAATATTGACTATGATCGGATTTCAGTTTTTACTGCGGCGGATTATGGTTTTCTTTTTTCATATGCTCGTAAATTAAAAATTGAAGGACTTTCTGTTGGGGGAAATTTCAAATTGGTTCATCGAAAAGTGGGTGATTTTGCAAAATCCTGGGGTTTTGGTTTAGACGCCGGATTGCAATACTCCAAAAATGACAAATGGAAATTTGGCGCGGTGCTTCGTGATGCGACTTCCACCTTCAATGCGTGGATCTTTACGTTGAACGATGCAACGAAAGAAGTGTTTTTAAACACAGGAAATACGTTGCCTGAAAACGGTTTAGAATTAACACTTCCAAGACTGTTACTTGGCACCTACAGAAAGTTTGAATTGGGCAAAAAAGGCATGAGTTTAGGAACGGAATTGGATTTAGATATAACCACTGACGGAAAACGAAATGTTTTGATTCGTTCCAATTTCGCTTCATTTGACCCGCATTTTGGCTTTTCATTGAATTACAAATCGTATGTTTCCGTGCGAGGCGGTGTGACTAATTTTCAATACGTGAAAAATTTCGATGATACGCAGAAATTGAATTTCCAACCCACTGTCGGTTTGGGATTGAATATAAAAGGATTTAGTTTGGATTATGCTTTTACCAACATTGGCAATGTTTCAGCGGCGCTTTATTCGCATGTAATTTCCTTGAGATTACGCTTGAATAAACCTGCCAATGCAGTTGCCAAGCAGGAATAAATGTGCCCATGAAAATACGTTTACTTTTCCTTCTCTCCTTTTTTTGTCTCCCTTTTCTGATTGGGGCGCAAACGTATGGAAACGAATGGATTCAATACAACCAAACGTATTATCAGTTCAAAATTGTCAACACTGGATTGTATCGACTGGATTACAATCAATTGATCTCCTCGGGAATTCCAATTTCAACATTCAATTCAAGCAATATCCAAATTTTCGGTCGAGAAAAAGAAATCCCTTTGTGGATCGTTGACAGCAATGATAATTCCATCGACAGCGGGGATTATGTGTTGTTTTATGCTGAAAAAAATGATGGTTGGTTGGATTCGACTTTGTACCCAAATCCGGACAAAATAGGCAACCCAGCCTATTCGCTATACAACGATACGATTCACTATTTTTTCACTTGGAATAATTCAACCAACAATTTACGATTCTTGGAGGAAACCGATGTAGATTTCAATAGTTATTCCCCCGCCCCCTTTATCAAGTGGAATTACACGGCTGATTTCCATTCCAGTTATTTTGAAGGTGAAAACAGCAATAATTTATCCTCCTCTTTTTTCAATGATATTGAAAGTTTTAGTGGAGGAAGCGTTACGGGACCTGCGCTGTATACTTTTGGCATTCCAACTTCCACTCCTTACGTTGGCGTGAATTCTCCTCCAGTAAAATTGCAAATCAATTCATTTAGTTCCAACAATGCCACGAATACCAGTGGCGGAGCGTACAATCATCATTTAAAATACACGCTCAATTCAACTGATTCACTTTTATTTGATACGCTGTTTTATGGTGTAAAAGGTGTGCAATTCAGCACTTCTTTTGGCGCGGGTAGTTTAAACAACGGTACCACGGACGTAAAATGGCGTAACGTGGGAGATTTGCCTGTTTCATCCGACAACCAAGGTCTTACCTATTTGTCCTTGACCTATCCGAAACAAACCAATCTCACGGGCTTTTCTCAAGGTCATTTCCTGGCAAAAAACAATTCAAGTGCATCAAAAATTCGATTGGATTTAACTTGGTCTGTTTCCAATCCCTTACTTTTCTCTTTCGGAGATATTCCAAGAAAACTAAACCCAGTCGTGAATGCTGGTATCGTTCAAGCGCTATTACCGAACAATTCGAGTAACTCTGAACAAAAATTGGTTTTCCTCAACGAGAATTTAATTTTAAATGCTCCAATCTTAACGCCCGTAAATGGAACAGGAACCTTTACCAATTTCAACGCCGTTGTTCCAGACTCAGCTTTATTGATTGTCTTCCCAAAACTACTAGAATCTGGAGCGGTGGATTACAAGAACTACCGAAATTCCATGAGTGGAGGCAGTCATCAAGTAATCCTGGCCAATATTGATGAATTGTGTTTGCAGTTTGGTGGCGGAATTCCAAAACACATCAATGGTGTTCGGAGATACGCACATTTTCAGTACAATCAGTCGGTTCGTAAACCGGCAGCACTCTTTTTACTTGGTAAAGGTATTCGGGAGGCAGTTGTATTTACGACTACCGCTTCAGGCGCAGGAACAAGAACAAACTCTGGCATTTACGCACAATCTTTGATTCCTTCTTTCGGCCAACCCAGCAGTGACATTGCCATTACCGCAAGCTTGGTTCCGAACAACTATGTTCCCTTGATTCCTACTGCGCGTATTTCGGTAACGACCAATGCTGAACTTACCAACTACTTAGATAAGGTAATTGCCTATGAAAATCACCAAGATTCTGCAAGTATGTACAATTCTGCGGACAAAGATTGGCAAAAACAAGTAATCCATTTGGCTGGTGGCACGACTCTTTCCGACCAAAATCAATTTCAATACTATTTGGAATCGATGGAGAATTCTATCACACATTCAAAATTTGGAGGAAATGTAAAACGCGTTTACAAGACAAACTCCAATCCTTTAAGTCCAGCGGAATACAATGAAATCAATGCTCGACTCAGCGCCGGCATAAGTTTAATGACCTTTTTTGGTCACGCCAATTCCGTTACCAGCGGTTTTGAAATTAATCTGGATGATCCTGCCAACTGGAACAATCAAGGAAAATACCCTATCGTAATTGCCAACACCTGTTTTAACGGAAACATTTTCTATCACGAAAATTTAGGAATGTCTACTTCGGAAAAATTTGTCCGAGCACAGAATTCCGGTGCCATAGGCTATTTATCCACGGTATACCTAGGTTTCACTTCTTCATTGAGCAGTTATTCGATTCGTTTGTATAAACAAATGAGCAAATTTCAATATAGCGCCACCATAGGAAAACAAATTCAAGCCACCTGCGATTCTTTGTCTCACAGTCCTGGTTTCGGTGGAATTATTGAAAAAGCTACAATTCTTCAGATGACTTTTAATGGTGATCCCCTTTTGAAATTGAATTGGCATACGAAACCAGAAATTGAATTATTGGACGAAAATGTCACTTTCGGACCCAATTTCATTGATTTAACGACAGACAGTATCGAAATTTCTATCACCTTAAAAAACTTAGGTCGATCGATTACGGATACTTTCTCCTTAGAAATAATTCGAAACTTCCCCTTGTCGAATATCGACTCCATCTATTCGCTGCGGATTCCAAGTCTGGATTATACACGAACAGTAAATTTCAAAATGCCTTTACAAGCAAACATCGGTAATGGCATCAACCAATTCAAAATTCACGCTGACATACCTTCCTTTGTGGGCGAAGTTTATGATGAATTCGTGAACAACCAAATCACGAAGAACTTATTCATTAATATTGCTGGAATCCAACCTGTTTCACCTACAAAATATGCTGTTGTACCAATTGATAGTGTTGTTTTAAAGGCTTCCACCATCAATCCATTGGCTTCCATTCAAACGTATCTTTTTGAAATTGACACAACGGACTCTTTCAATTCTCCTTTCAAAAGAAGCCAAAATATGGTCTCGTCTGGCGGTGTGATTGAAGCTTTTCCAGGCAATTGGATCTTAACAAGCAACAATCAAATCGCACCGCTCATATGTGAAGATAGCATGGTTTATTTCTGGCGTGTTGCCTTGTCACAAACGACGTTGGATTGGAAAGAAAGCTCCTTTCAATACATTACAGGAAAAACAGGTTGGGGACAAGATCATTTCTTCCAATTCAAAGAAAATGATTTCGGCCAACTAGCCTACGACAAACCCAATCGACAAATCCATTTCACGGCTGCAGATACCTTTGCTCTGGATTGTTTCGTGTTCGGTACCAATGAAGCCTTCGCTTCGAATCAATGGTTGATTAATAACAATCAACAAGAATACAACTTTTGCTTGACGAATGCTTCCTTAGAAGTTTGTGTAGTCGACCCAGGAAGTTTTGAAGCGTGGGGAACTCGTTGGGTAAATGCACTCGGTGACACGTTAAATGCAAACCATGGCTTTGGCAATGTAAATGAATTTGGAGCCTGTCGACCGCGCGTGGAAAAATACTTTATCTTCCGACAAGATTCGCCATCACAATTGGCAGCTTTCCAAAATATGGTCTTAAATGAAGTGCCCAATGGTCATTATCTTTTAATCTATGCTGGCTATTATGGAGCTCAATACAATTTATGGAATTCGATCGACTCTGCCGGTATGTATTCCACATTTGCGGCGCTGGGCTCCGATAGTATTAACGCAAATCGAACCAATGCACCTATGGCTTTCTTTGTGAAAAAAGGAGACACTTCAACGGCTGTTGAAATTTTAGGTCAGAATGCCAATGATCCTGTACATCTTGCTGCACAAATGATTGGTGAAGACAATACGGGACAAGAAACGTCAACATTGATCGGACCGGTGGCCAATTGGAACAATTTTTATTGGAAATTGAATCCACAGGAGAGCCTTCCGGGAGATACCACGCTTTTCCAGTTTGAGACCTTTGATTACAATCAAAATTACCAAGCCACCATTCCGATTCCTTTGAACACAACCGATTCGATTTTGAACCTAGAAAACGTTTTTTCTGCGAATCTTTCTCCATACATCAAATTGAGATCCATCTTTAATGATTCAATGAATGGCACGCCCGCTCAATTGGATCGTTGGCACGTACTTTTCGACCCACTTCCTGAAGCGGCTTTGGATGGGAAAGACAATTATTATTGGTCGATTGGAAATTCAGCTGTTCCTGAAGGAACGGAAGTTTCATTCGCCATTGATATTCGAAACATTGGCAGCGTGCACATGGATTCTTTGCTTGTATCCTATTTTATTGAAGACGATAATCACGTGAAACACGCATTGAATTACCCCAGACAAGATTCGCTAAGAGTCAACCAAACATTGCGGGATACTTTTACTTTTTCAACCACTGGCTATTCTGGTTCCAATGTATTTTGGGTCGAGGTAAATCCTTACGTAAATCCGACGGGATTATTGGATCAACCTGAGCAATTTCATTTTAATAACTTGATGCAAATTCCTTTTGTGGTGGATAGGGACGACAAAAACCCGATTTTGGATGTCACTTTTGACGGAAGACACATTTTGAATGGCGACATCGTGAATCCCTACAGTGAGATTTTGGTAACCCTCAAAGACGACAATCCGTTTTTGATCATGGACAACATTACAGATACGGCACTTTTCGGGATTTACTTAACCAATCCCAATGGCGTGCAAAAGCGTATTCCATTTGAAATCAACGGGCAAACCAACATGCATTGGATTCCTGCCGACGCACAGAACAAACGATTCAAAATCATGTATCCTGGGGCTTTTGATTTGGACGGAAAATATAGTTTATTGGTGCAAGGCGCGGATAAAAGTGGCAATCTATCAGGCGATTTAGAATACAAAATCACTTTTGAAATTGTACGAGAAGCTTCCATTACCAAAATGATGAATTACCCGAATCCGTTTAGCACCAGTACGCGATTTGTTTTCACTTTAACCGGTACAGAAATTCCAGATGACATGATCATTCAGATCATGACAGTTACGGGCAAGGTCGTACGTGAAATAACAGAAGCAGAATTCGGACCGATGTACATTGGGCGAAATATTTCTGAATTTTCTTGGAACGGAACGGATGAATTTGGTGACCAATTGGCCAACGGCGTTTATCTATACAAAGTCAGAATGAAGTTGCACGGTGAAAATTTAAAGCAGCGAGAAAGTGGTGCGGACACGTATTTCACGAAAGAATTCGGAAAAATGTATTTATTACGATAGATTTATTGCGAATTTTGACCTTTAACGATTCCCATTGATAGAAAAAATCATTTCAACTAACGCATTCTGGAGAAACAACATTTTCTTTTTGTTGATTTTCATTGGTATGGCGGCGGTTTATTACGACGGCGTTTTAAATCAAAGCCCATTAAATGAACACCAATGGAGACAAACAGACTGTTTATCACTCACCCACAATTATGCTGAAAATGCCCATTTCTTTTCACCCGAATTGCACAATTTACTTGCTGATCAAGAAACAACAGGTAAATCCGCAGGTGAATTCCCTATCTTGTATTGGGTGGTTGGAAATATCTGGAAACTAACAGGGGAATCCTATTTCGTTTACCGTGTTTTTTATTTGATGATACTATTGCTTGGCGTACTAGCCGTATTTAATTCATTCTTGATCATGCTAAAAGATTGGGTATGGTCAAGCGTTTTAACATTACTCCTCTTCACTTCGCCTGTTTTTGTTTTTTATGGCGTCAGCTTTCTGACGGATATTCCGGCCATGTGTTTTGTGTTTCTGGCGGGCTATTTCCTTTTGCTTTATCACAAAAAAGGAGCCTGGCGTTTTTTACTTTTCGCTTTTTTCTTTTTTGCCCTAGCTGGGTTGATTAAAATTTCTAGTCTAATTGCCTTTGTCGTTTTTGGAAGTCTCTATTTACTGGAACGCATTTCGGTTAAAACACTAGGAAAAGAAGTTCTTTTCAAACGGCCCAGATTCGCTTTCATTGGTTTCCTTCTCGTGGTAGTATCCATTTTTAGCTGGTATTACTACGCTTACTTGTACAATCAAGAACACGAATTTCTATATACGTTCAACAATATTTATCCTTACTGGTTGATGGATCAGGAAGGAATTGATTTACTGCTGGAGCAATTTAGTTCCCATACAAGCTATTTGTTCTTGAGCAGACCATTGTATCTTCTACTTGGGTTAATGGGTACAATCAATCTCTTTTTAATTAAAAAGATACCACCAATTGCCTACATAGCCAACTTACTTGTCTTGACTGGCTGTTTTGTCTATGCAATGCTTTGGGCTCCATTGTTAGGAATACATGATTATTATTTCGGAGCACTCTTGATAGTAATTCCAGGAATTTCGTTGCCTTTTGCTTGGTACATTCGAACGAATTTTCCGAAAATTTTCGAAAGCAAGTATACGAAAGTTCTCCTTTCCTTGTTTCTGGTGTACAATTTTTTCGCTTGTGCGAACATCATTCGAATTAAAACAGACAAGCATGCAATCAACTTGATTCAGGAAGCCAAACCTACTTTTTACCAAGAACAAGGGTGGTTTAACTGGGACAATGGTCAATGGAAACGCTTCGTTGAAATGAAGCCATACATTCGTGAAATAGGAATACGAGCGCAAGACAAAGTAATTGTACTATCCGATCCTTCTTTTAGTATTTCCCTGTATTATTTGAATCAAAAAGGATGGACCAACTATTTGAATTATGATCAGGCAAGTCAAATTGACCATCTGATAAACAAAGGAGCCAAGTACCTTTTTATTTTTGAACCAGATATCAAAAACAAGGAATTTCTAAAGCCTTTCTTAAAAGATTCAATTGGCGATTATAAAAATATTCGCATCTTTAAACTTCACTAAAGCCACTATTTAGTACTGCCATTTCCCAGTGAAATTGTCGTAGAAGTTGAAACCGAATTTGAAGTTTACATTGGCTTTACTATAATTGCTATCACCGGCAACAGCGTACACACCAATTTTAAAAATAGTTTGTTTGATTCGCAATTTTCTTTCCAATCCTGCATAGAATTCGACATGAGCAAACTTTGAATCGGGAATGGCCAAGAATCCTCCTCCTATTGTTTCTTCCAACTTCAAACGATTGATTAACCATATTTTATTCAAGAAAAATCCTTTGAAATGGTGAATAAAATTGAATTGCATGTAGGAATTGGAGGTATTGATGGCCGTATCCAAAATCTGCAAAGTATTCACGGGATTGGAAAAGAAACCTTGATCCGATTGACGGAAAAACTTGTGTTCAATCACCCGTAAGTCCTTTTTAAAGAGATAACCACCTATGGTGAAATTCAATTCACTTGTTCCGAAAGTATTCAACTCGACATCATCATGAATACGGAATTCAGCAAAATCAAAATTGGATTGGGTCCCGAACACATTTGGAATACCGACTTTGTACTTTAAAAAGAGCGTTGGATAAGGAGAGCCCATGACAATTTTGCGATTTTTACGCAGGATGTATTTCTGGCGGAAATGATATTCCAAATCTATTGTTGTCAACAAAATTCTATACGGATCAAATGGGATGGGCTCGGCGAACAATCCAAACAAGGTATCCCATTTGGGGTAGATAATATTGGTAATTGATTGCCGGTCTGAATATTGTATTCCAATTTTTGCATACAAACCATTGGTGATTTCCATGCGGTGGGAGATTTCGAATTTCTTGTTGCGCACCCGATTTCCAGGCGCAAAAGTTCCTTGAATATTTTGCGTACTCGAAACAAAATCATACACATCCCCAATTTCAAATTCAATTTTTGAGAAGCGTTTTGGGTTGTAGGTGAAACTTCCCCCAAATTGACCTTTTACATCCTTGTTGCGAAAACCGTAATCTATATCTGGCCGAATACTGAATGCTTTCCCATTTTCAAATTCTTTGGAATAATAAGGAATCAGTCTGTGTCGATAACCGCCCACACCAAAAGGAATCACCTGAGTTACCAACCCATTGATTCCCCATTCTTGTTTCTTGAATGAATTTACGTGGCGAATTCCTTCGAAAACGACCGTAGTAAATTTAATTCGATTGCGCGTACTGTCGCTGGTGCGTTTGTATTCGTCACTTTCGTGGTAATTGATAATACTATCTTGCGTTCGGATGAAATTCAATTCTAACTCTTTCAAGGTAAAAGGTCTTTTTTCTTCCCAGAAGGTCGAGTCTTTTTCGAATGCATCATCTGAATACGTTTTGGATTCCAACCAGAAATTCTTCTTGTCATCTTTTACCTCAAACACATATTTTTCATGCGTCAACCGGATCAATCCATTGATTTTGGTTTTGCCTTCCTTGATGTTGTAAACAAATTCTCTTCGTGTTGGCACCAGTTTTCCATCCACTTTTGAATAATCACAAATCAGGTGCAATTCTTCGAAAAAATCCAAGGCAGCTGGATTCACACTTAATTCATAGGAAACCAACTCCCACGTGGAGTCGCGGACAAAAATGGTCCCAGCAAACAAGGCTTCGTAATCAAATCGAGGATCTACCCGAATCTCGTAAATCATTTTTTCTTGGTCATCGTAAAATGAACCTTCTAGGTAGAAATTATAATAAACAAGCGCGTTGTAGGCCAAAGGCGACGTGATGGGTCTTTCGGAAATTTTGGGCAATTCCAATAGATTCTCAAAAAGATTGACGTGCGCATCTTGAATTCCCGTCACAAATAAATAAGGATTTTTTGTTTCTCCAGCGCTCGGTGCAATGGTAGAAGCTCCATCACCAAAAGTAACCGACACTTCAGCTCCAGCAACCGATTGACCTAAATCTGTAAAATCCTCGTAGGCGTAAAACTCATCTTTAAACTTGGCATTTTTTTGATAGGAAGTTATAGCGCGCCACTCGATAAGGTTCATTTTTTCTTTTCCAACGATTGAATCTTTGAAAAGTGTATCTTTTATTTCTTTTTCAAGCGAACTCAAACAATAGGTATCACAAGAATATTCGGGTACTTGATCGTAAAAGAAACCTCGTTTATCAATCACTTGTTTCATGATTTCTTTCCCTCGTTCTTTTTTCGATTGAAAAACTATTGTCACCTCTTCAATTTCTTGAATCACGGCGAATAGTGTAAAGTTTTTTGTGGTGAAATTTTCTCCAATGGTTACTGTGTCCACCAATAACTTAAATCCAGGAGAAGAAATTTGCAAAATGTGTTGGCCTTTTTTCAGTTCCAATACATAATTTCCCAAAGCATTGGAGACCGTTCCATAACTCGTGTTTTCTACTCTGACTTTGGCAAATGGAATTTCTTGCCCTTCCGCATCCAATATTTTTCCCTTAAGCGACTGCGTTAAGGCATTCGGTGTTATAATCAGCAGAAATAAGAAAAGGTAAAATGTTCTTTTCAATGGCAACGTTTTGAATTAGACTTTTATAAGTTGATAAAGTTACATTTATTTAAAATTATGAAGTCCATTTTTGCAAATTCAAGAATTTATTATCCGTCAAAAAAATACATAGCGTTTTTAATTTTTAAACAATTTTTAAAAATTTCACACATTTTCATTAAAAATATATCGACTTCACTTTTGTTAATAAGCTTAAATGGCGTTCTTTGCGAGATTAAATTCAAATTAAATCGATGAAAAACATTATTCAAAGCTTGGTATTTCTTTTGTTTATACCATTGTATTCATTAGCACAATATCCACCCATTGGGTTAAATATTGGAACCTTGACGACAGCCGTTGGCGGAACTGTTGACGTACCAGTAACAGCTGGGGTCAATTTTCAAAACATCACTCATCTTCAGGGAACTTTTACCTATGATCCATCTGTAATTTCATGGAATTCAATGCAAAATTTCGGATTATCGAATCCTGGCGGGGCAACATTTTCAGTGGTAACCCCAGGGATAATTAATTTTACTTGGTCAAGCTTAATTTCAGTAGGACCGACACTTTCGGTTGGAGCAAATGTATTCACTTTACGTTTCAATGTTATTGGTGCCTATGGACAAAGTTCACCCGTTAATTTTATCAGTGGAAGTACCTTGCAATCTTGGAACAATGGTTTTGGTTGGTCTGGCAATAATTTTGCTGTACTTTCAGGTATGGTAAATATTGGTTGTGTAGGACCGAATACAACCTTCAACGCTGTTCAAAATTTCTATCAAACAGATTTCGTTGATGCTAGTTCCAATGCATCCTCTTGGTTTTGGGATTTTGGTGACGGCAGCACTGCAACTACGCAGAATGCCAACCATACATTCGCTGCACCTGGCAGTTATACTGTTTGCCTAGTAAGTACTAACGCATGCAGTACCGACTCAAGTTGTCAAACCATTGTTGTTTGCCCCAATGTACCCATTGCAAACTTCACCAATACTTCCAGTAATTTAACCGGTATTTTCACGAATTCTTCTACAGGTTCTCCGACCTCCATTTTATGGAATTTTGGAGATGGTGGCACTTCTACCAATAATGGAACCATCATTCATAATTTTCCATCTGCAGGTATTTATACAGTTTGCTTAATTGCAACCAATGGATGTGGCGTCGATACATTGTGCCAAAATGTTACAATTGCTTGTCCAACACCTACTGCTGGATGGACAAGTACCTCGAATGATTTATCCATTTCTTTTGCCGATCAAACGGTTAATCCCTACGCGTGGGCGTGGTCTTTTGGAGATGGCGGCACGAGTATTGCCCAAAATCCAACCCACATTTATTCCTCTCCAGGAATTTATTCCGTTTGTTTGGTTTCGTACAACAGCTGTGGAGGTGATACTTCCTGTCAAACCGTAACGGTAACTTGTCCAGCACCGAGTCCGGCTTTTAGTTCAGTTGTGAATCAAGGTGCTGTGTCCTTCACAGATTTGAGTACGCTTTCGCCAACATCTTGGGCATGGAGTTTTGGTGATGGCGGAACCTCGGTAGTGCAAAACCCAACCCATACTTACGCCGACACTGGAGTTTATCAAGTTTGTTTGGTGGCAGGAAGTTTGTGCGGTATGGATACGACGTGTCAAGCTGTAACTTTGAATTGGTTAGGATTGGAAGAAATGAATGCCAATTTGTTTGAAATTTCCCCAAATCCAGCAAAAGATTTCATTAAAATTCACGCTTTGGTGAATGAAAAAATGATCCTTGAAATCGTCAATGTTCAAGGTCAGAAAATTTTAACCAAAGAGATTCAAAACGACGAAAATATTCCCACTCAAAATTGGGAAAGAGGCGCTTATATTCTAAAAATTAGCACCCCTAAAAATACCCTTTCAAAAAAGGTAGTTTTGGAATAAACAATTGAATTACATTAAAAATGCGGGATACCATTTGTTGTTCCGCATTTTTTTGTTTTAGAAAAATCGACAACTGAAAATCGCGGTGTCATCTACATAATCGAGAGAACCGCGCCATTCGTCTAATTTCGAAAATAAAAGGCTGTTCAAATCTTCCATGCCCAAAGGGTAATAATTGTGGACGATTCGCTGAATATTTTCAATGCCAAATTGAACTTCATTTTGATTTTCCAACTCAACTACACCATCTGTGTAAAGCACCAAAGTTGTGTTGGAAGGTAAAATCTCTTCCCCGATATGAATAAAAGGCAATTCATCCATCATTCCCAAACCAATGGTTCCTTGGTCTAAAAATTTGGCCTTTTTACCATTCGTCAAAATCGGGTGATTGTGCCCAGCATTGATGTAGCGCAACGTTCTCGTATCTGCTTTGTAATGCGCTAGAAAGAAGGTAATAAACTTTTCACCTTTTGCACTGCGCATGACCTTTTTGTTCAATTCTTCCATCAAAAAGTCAAGCTCAAAACGTTGGTATTGAAACAAGGTTCGAATGGTCGCTTGAAAATTCGCCATCAGCATGGCGGCACCAATCCCTTTGCCCGATACATCGCCTATGCAAATAATGTATTCATTCTCTTCGATAGGAATAAAATCGTAATAATCACCTCCTACTTCATGTCGAGGTAAATACTTTGCCGAAATATCCATTTTTCGATCCGAAGGCAAATCCTCTGGAAAAAGTAATTTTTGCATTTCTGTCGCCACTTCCAACTCTTTCCGAATACGCTCTTGTTCAACCCGTTGTTTGGCCATTCGTTTGTTTTCAATGGCAACGATGACAATGTTCGCTAGCGTTTGAATGAAACTCATGTTGAGCAAATGCTCGGAAACTTTGATGTTGTTTTTTCGCAAATGCCCGACCAGCAAATAGGCCAAGGGTTCATCGTTTTGAAAAACGGGAACAACAATCTCAAATTCCTTTAGCAAGGCAGAAGGCGAAGATTCAATAACTGTTATGTCTTTGAATCTTCCCAATTCTTTTGGCACATTGATTTCCTTCATTTTCGGTCGGTACCCAACTTTCAAAATGCATTCCCAATCTTCCTGTTTATTAAACAACAAAAACTTCTCGAGTCCCAATTGTTCGTGTAAAATGAATTCAAAAATTCGGATAATGGTCGAAATATCCTCGTTCAAACTGATGGAATTGGTAATGTCCAGCAAAGAATTTAATTTAAAATCCTTTACCTTCAGTTCATCCTCCAAATTCTTCCGTTCGCGTTCGGTCATTTTATAATTTCTCGATAATCTCTGGCAATCTTCTTAACGCTGCCATTTCCCTGAATTTCGCTTTCGCTTCCACACAAGGACTTCCAAAGTAGGTTTTTCCAGGTTCCAAATCTTTACCGATGCCCGATTGCGCATAAACAACCACGCCGTCTCCAATTGTGATGTCACTTGCACAGCCAACTTGTCCCCAAAGGGTAACATTGTCGCCAATTTGAACACATCCCGCTACACCCACATTGGCAGCAAACAAGCAGTTTTTGCCTACAACTGTGTCGTGACCGACTTGCACCAAATTGTCTATTTTCGTTCCTTCCCCAATGACCGTTGTTGAAGTGACACCTGCATCAATCGTGCACATGGCACCGATTTCCACCTTATTATGCAAATGGACGCGTCCACACGTATGCAATCGATCATAACCGGTTGCTTTCTTTTTGTAATAAAAAGCAGAGAAACCGATTACGGTATTCGGTCCAACAATACAATCGTCATCAATGATGGTATCGTCCATGATTACTGCTCCAGAATGAATTACCGTATTTTTTCCTATTCTTACATTGTTACCAATGAAAGCATTTGGATAAATCATAGCACTTTCGTCGATCTGAGGATTTTCACCTGTAATGGATTGCGTTTGTGGCCGAAAAGGTTTGTAGTGACGCGTGATTTTATTAAAATCGTCAAAAGGATTTTCCGAAACCAACAAGCCTTTTCCTTCCGGACATTCCACTTTTTGGTCAATCAAAACAGTCGTCGCCGCGCTATCCAATGCTTTTTGATAGTATTTCGGATGGTCGACAAAAACCAAGTCTCCAGGCACAACTCGATGAATCTCATTGATTCCTGAGACAATGTGATTGGGATCTCCGACATAGGTACATCCTAAAAAATCAGCCAATTGGGCTAGGGTTTGGTCTTGAGGAAACTTCATAAGGCAACTATTTAAAACAAAATTACACTGAAACCTGCTCAAAAAATAGGACTACTAGTTTATTTATCCGCTTGCAGTTGTTCATTTAGTTTTTAGAAAGATTAGATTTTCCGAAAATTGAAATAAATGCTATGCGAGCATAATAATTAAAATTAAATTAGTACCTTGGCCTCTGCGAAATAATTATTGAATGACAGAAACACCTCAGATATTAGTTGACTTTGTAATACGCCAATTGTGGCACAAAGTCTCCCGAATGTATAACCAGAAAGCAGCGCATCACGGAATTACCAGTTCCATTGGTTTTATTTTGATGATCATCGACAAGGATGGGACGCCCAGCACGCAATTGGGCCCCAGAATGGGAATGGAACCGACCAGCTTATCCCGAACCTTAAAAACCATGGAGGATTCGGGATACATTCGACGCGAATTCGACAAGATTGACAAACGGAAAGTTTTGATTTTTTTAACAGAACTGGGCATCGAAAAACGCCGTGAAACCCGCGAAGTTATTGTAAATTACAACAAAAAATTATCGGAGAAAATTCCGCAAGGAAAATTGAAAGTTTATTTTGAAGTTCTAGAGAAAATCGAACAGATCACCGACATCGAACTCGATGAAATGGTAAAATATGAAAGCAAAAAATCATGATAAAACACATTAGAAAAGTAGCCATTTTAGGTTCTGGAGTCATGGGCTCTCGAATCGCTTGCCACTTTGCAAACATTGGATGCGAAGTGTTGCTTTTGGATATTGTCCCAAAAGAATTAAACGAGATGGAAACCGCTAAAAAAGTTTCCCAGGATAGCAAAACATTTCGCAATCGGATTGTCAACGAAGCCTTGCAATTTGCATTGACCAGCAACCCTTCCCCCATTTACAGCAAAGCATTTGCGAAACGGATTACAACCGGAAATTTTGAGGATGACATGCCGAAAATTGCCGAATGCGATTGGATCATGGAAGTGGTAGTGGAACGATTGGACATCAAGAAAATCATTTTCGACCAAGTAGAGAAATTCAGAAAACCTGGAACATTCATTTCATCCAATACCTCGGGTATTCCCATTCATTTGATGCTAGATGGACGAAGCGATGACTTCCAACAATTTTTCTGTGGAACCCATTTCTTCAATCCGCCGCGTTATTTGCCTTTATTGGAAATCATTCCAACACCAAAAACAGATCCAGCCGTGGTGGATTTCTTGATGGATTTCGGTAGCCGATTCTTGGGTAAGAAAACCGTTTTGTGCAAAGATACGCCAGCATTTATAGCCAACCGGGTTGGAGTTTATGCCATCATGGCGCTTTTCCACACGGTGAAAGAAATGGATTTGACCGTGGAAGAAGTGGATAAATTGACAGGCCAAGTTTTGGGTCGACCGAAATCGGCTACTTTCCGAACCTGTGATGTTGTCGGATTGGATACCTTGGTGCACGTTGCGAATGGCTTGAAAGAAAATTGCCCGAATGATGAGATGAAAGATCTTTTCGTTTTGCCTGACTACATTTCCAAAATGACGGAAAACAATTGGTTGGGTTCGAAAACAGGTCAAGGATTCTACAAAAAGGTAAAGGCGGCCGATGGTTCCAGTGAAATTCAAGTCTTGGATTTGAAAACTATGGAATACCGGTCGCAAACGAAAGCGAAATTTGCTACACTTGAAATGACCAAATCCATAGATGATTTGAAACAACGCACCAAAATGTTGGTCATGGGTCAAGACAAAGCGGGTGAATTTTACCGCAAATTATTCGGTGGACTTTTCGCCTACGTTTCCAATCGATTACCCGAAATCACGGATGATTTATACAAAATCGACGATGCATTGAAAGCAGGATTTGGCTGGGAATTAGGCCCTTTCGAAACGTGGGATATTGTTGGTTTGGACGAGGGTATCAACTGGTTGGAAGCCGAAGGAGGCAAAGCTGCCACTTGGGTGCACGACATGAAAGCCAAAGGAATTACCAAATTCTATAAAACAGAAGGTGGTTCCAAAATGTATTACGATCAAAATGCAGGTGAATACAAAGTAATTCCTGGTACAGAAAACTTGGTCATTTTGGATGCCTTGCGCGATGAAAATACTGTTTGGAAAAATTCAGATACAACAATCATTCACCTAGGCGACGGCATATTAAATTTGGAATTTCACACGAAAATGAATACGATCGGTGGCGGTGTGATAGAAGGAATCAACAAAGCAATTGACTTAGCCGAAAAAGAATACAAAGGGTTGGTTATTTCCAACACGGGTCAAAATTTCTCCGCTGGTGCCAATGTAGCCATGATTTTCATGATGGCGATTGAGCAAGATTACGATGAATTAAATTTCGCTGTTAAAGCATTCCAAGATACCATGATGCGCGTTCGTCACAGCAGCATTCCAGTAATTGTTGCACCGCACAACATGGCACTCGGTGGTGGTTGTGAAATGTCGATGCACGCAGATAAAGTGGTGGCACATGCTGAATTGTACATGGGATTGGTGGAATTTGGTGTTGGACTCATTCCCGGAGGCGGCGGGTCCAAAGAATTTGCCAAACGACTGTCGGATGAATTACACGAAGGTGATATTAAAATCAATCTGTTACGCGAAAAATTCTTAACGATTGGACAAGCAAAAGTTTCCACTTCTGCCTACGAAGCCTTTGATCTTGGTTATCTAAGAAATGGAACAGACGAAGTCGTGGTCAGCCGAGAATATCAATTGACAAGAGCAAAAGCAGCTTGTCTGGAAATGATCAACAAAGGGTATGTTGCACCAATGCGCGAAAAAACAATTACGGTTCTTGGTCAAGAAGGCTTGGGAATTGTCTACGTCGGCGCCAACTCCATGTTGTCAGGAAAATACATGTCGGACCATGACCGTGTGATATCAGAAAAATTAGGCATGGTACTTTGCGGTGGAGATTTAAGCGAGAACACCGTTGTTTCCGAACAATACCTACTCGACTTGGAACGAAAAACCTTTGTCGAATTGTGCATGGAGAAAAAAACCCTCGAGCGAATGGAAAGCTTGGTGAAATTTGGGAAAATATTGAGGAATTAATTTACTTCCTCCCTTGAGGGAGGATTGAGGTGGGTGTTTCAATTCTAAAATCACATCCCCCTCAATCCCCCTTCAAAGGGGGAAGTGTAAAAAACATAACATGTCAAACAAAGCATATATTATTAAAGGATTCAGAACTGCGGTAGGCAAAGCGGGTAAAGGTGGATTCCGATTCTACAGACCCGATGATTTGGCGGCAGATGTCATCAAACATATCATGGAAGTTACGCCTGAATTGGACAAAAATCGAATCGATGATGTGATTGTGGGGAACGCCACACCGGAAGCTGAACAAGGCTTGAACGTCGGCCGTATGATTTCGTTGATGGGCTTGGATACCGACAAAGTTCCTGGAATGACTGTCAATCGATATTGTTCATCAGGATTGGAAACAATCGCGATTGCACAAGCGAAGATTGAAGCGGGAATGGCGGAATGCATCATTGCAGGTGGAGCCGAATCGATGTCGGTGATGGCCATGGGCGGTTGGAGAATTGTTCCCAATGCACGCGTGGCGAAGGAAAATCCAAACTGGTATTGGGGAATGGGCTTGACAGCCGAAGCGGTGGCGGAACAATACAATGTTTCCCGCGCCGACCAAGATGCGTTTGCCGTTCGCTCGCACGAAAAAGCAATGGATGCGATCAAAAATGGTCGCTTCAAAGACGATATTGTACCGATAGAAGTGGAAGAAGTCTATTTGGACGAAAACGAAAAACGACAAGTCCGAAAATACATTGTAGATACAGATGAAGGTCCAAGACCGAGTACGGTAGAAGGTTTAGGAAAATTACGCCCCGTTTTCGCCAATGGCGGATCCGTAACGGCTGGGAATTCCTCTCAAACCTCTGACGGTGCCGCATTCGTGCTGGTGATGTCAGAAAAAATGATGAAAGAACTGGGCTTGGAACCCATGGCTCGTTTACTTTCTTACAAAGTTGTGGGTGTGGAACCACGCATCATGGGAATTGGACCCGTGGAAGCCATTCCTGCAGCTGTTGAAATGGCCGGCTTGAAAATGGAAGACATTTCTTTGTTTGAATTGAACGAGGCATTTGCTTCGCAATCGCTTGCGGTTATTAGAGAAACAGGTATCAATCCGGATTTGGTCAACGTAAACGGTGGCGCTTTGGCTTTGGGTCACCCGCTTGGGTGTACTGGAGCTAAATTGACCGTCCAAATCTTAAATGAATTGAAACGTCGCAATCAAAAATATGGCGTTGTGACCATGTGCGTTGGAACAGGACAAGGAGCCGCTGGCGTCTTTGAACGATTTTAACATTTCGAATAGACCCTTGTTCAAGAACCTGTTTGCCAAGTTGCAAGCAGGTTCTTTTTTGTTCAAAACAGTAGCATTTTAGCCAATTTGCCCCAATTCAATGCGACAAATTTAAAATCCTACGTATCTTTACCCAAAACAAAGATTAAAATGGCAACGGCTCTCGCAACAGAACAAACCAACCAATTGAAAACCGACAAAAAAACTTTCCTTGAAGCTTTCCGCTTGATGTGCACCGCTAAAACCATGGCGGAAAAGTACGAAGCGAACAAAGAAATCACATCGAAATATGTGCACGCTACATCGCGCGGACATGAGGCAATTCAGTTGGCGTGTGGTATGCAATTGTTGCCACAAGATTGGGTAGCACCGTATTACCGAGACGATAGTATTTTGCTGGGAATCGGTATGAAACCGTACGAATTGATGCTGCAAGTTTTTGCCAAAAAAGACGATCCATTTTCCGGAGGTAGAACGTATTATTCTCATCCTTCCTTAAAAGACGACAATAAACCCAAAATTCCTCATCAATCTTCTGCAACGGGCATGCAAGCGATTCCTACAACAGGAGTTGCGATGGGAATTCAATACAAAGAATTGCAAGGAATCGCTGACGATTTTGGTGATAAAAAACCCATTGTAGTTTGTTCATTAGGCGATGCTTCCTGTACCGAAGGCGAAGTTTCAGAAGCTTTGCAAATGGCAGCTTTGAAACAATATCCAATTGTTTATTTGGTACAAGACAATGGTTGGGACATTTCCGCTAGCGCAGACGAAACTCGCGCGCAAGACATGAGTGAATACATGCGTGGATTCAACGGAATTGAAGTGCGCACCATTGATGGAACGGATTTCGATTTGTGTTACCAAACCATGCAAGAAGTTTTTGATACCGTTCGAAAAGAGCGTCGACCGTTTTTGGTACACGCAAAAGTTCCGCTTTTAGGCCACCACACATCCGGAGTTCGAAAAGAATGGTACCGCGACGATTTAGAAGAAGCAGCTACACGCGATCCTTATCCAAAATTGAAAGCCAATATCGTTTCCATGGGCATCGCGGAAGCAGATTTGGAAACCATCGAAAAAGTAATCAGCACAGAAGTGGACGAAGCGTATGACCAAGCGTTGAATGCAGCCGATCCAGAACCGAAAGACGTTCTCGATTATATTTTTGCCCCTACGCCCATCACCGAAGAAAAAGGCGAACGTGAACCAAAAGGCAAGAAAAAAACCGTGATGGTAGACAGCGCTCTTTTTGCCGTGCGTGAATTGATGGAAGCACATCCAGAAGCTTTGTTGTATGGACAAGATGTTGGCGGACGCTTGGGCGGTGTTTTCCGTGAAGCGGCTACCTTGGCACAGAAATTTGGTGACAATCGGGTTTTCAACACACCGATACAAGAAGCCTTTATCATTGGCTCGACCGTAGGAATGTCGGCGGTAGGTTTAAAACCGATTGTGGAAGTTCAATTCGCCGATTACATTTGGCCAGGACTCAATCAATTGTTCACAGAAGTTTCCCGAAGTTATTATTTATCCAATGGAAAATGGCCCGTAAGTTGTATCATTCGTGTGCCAATTGGCGCGTATGGATCTGGTGGACCGTACCATTCCTCTTCGGTAGAATCTGTTTTAACGAATATACGCGGAATTAAAATTGCGTATCCTTCCACAGGAGCGGATTTGAAAGGTTTGATGAAATCGGCTTTTTACGATCCAAATCCAGTGGTGATGCTGGAGCACAAAGGTTTGTACTGGTCTAAAATTGCGGGAACAGAAGGCGCCATGTCAATTGAACCCGACGAAGAGTATGTGATTCCGTTCGGAAAAGCGCGTGTCGTGCAAGAAGCCGAGCAGTCATGTATTGATAAGGGTTCAACTTGTGCGATAATCACCTACGGAATGGGCGTTTATTGGGCAATTGAAGCGGCAAAAAGTTTCCCTTGTCAAGTTGAAATCATTGATTTACGTACTTTGAATCCACTGGATCACGAGAAAATGAACGAAGTGGCAAAACGTCACGGAAAAATCTTGTTTGTCACCGAAGAGTCCACCGAATGCAATTTCACGTTGGGATTGGTGGGTCGTTTGCAACGCGACAATTTCGAATCCTTGGACGCACCGATTTCCATTGTTGGATCCATCGATACGCCGGCCATTCCATTGAACAGTGTTTTAGAAGCGACTTTGCTTCCCAATGCTGACAAAGTGAAAACCGCGATTGGTGATTTGTTGGGGTATTGATTTCATTTCACCACCCAAGAAAAATCATCTTGTGAGATTGGAAATTCATTGATTTTCAGTTTTTCGAAAAGTTTGATTTCGTTGGTGGAATCATTCGTTAATTGAAATTCCGTTCCATTTTTGGTGGCTTGGAACGTTACAATTTTTCGTTTTCCAGCTTGGTTTTCAAGAACAAATTCACTTTTATTCAAGGCCTTCATTTGGAAAGCTTCGAAAGTTCCATCAACAGATTTCTCTATCCAATAATCTTGTTGATTGATGAAGATGTAGGACTTTTCTATAGAAGAATCCGAAAGTTGATACGCACCCATCAACGGATTTTTCAGTTCATTTTCGTGGTTCAATACTAGAAAATACAACAAAATAGACAATCCCAAAACCAATTTCAAAATAGGCAAAGCAATCCGTTTTTTTCGCTCTTTTTCTTCTTCGCCAAAACCAAACAAATAGGTGAAAAGAAAACGCAAATCGCTCCAATTCAAGGTGACCAAAATTCCAAAAAGAACCAACGCAAAGGCTTTCACGCCAATGTTGAAAGAAAAATTGAGCAAAACAATGTACGCCGCCGAAAGCAATAATAGTAACAAACCACCACGACGCGTTCGATAAAAAAGCAACAGAAAAGCGCCTATTATTTCAGCCAATCCTGTTGCGAAATTGTACAATTTTGAAGTTCCCAAACTCGTCCAAAACAAAATGTCTTTGTCCAAATCTTTCAATTCTGTGAACAACAAATTGGGTTCCGGTGTTGGGAATTGTAGTAGCATCACTTTGTCCAATCCGTATTTTAGAAAAATAAGAAAGAGTGTCGCTAATAGAAAATAATACACGACCTTGTTCCATTTTTCGCTTGTTTGAACGATTTTCTTGTGAAACAAAAGAGTGAATAAAACAACGATTAAAATAGTCGTAAAAACAATCGCGTAAAAACCATTGCTATCGGAGAAAAACAGAAAATTTTGCTGCAAAAGATCGTTGAATATCCATTGCCAACATCCCAAAACAGCCGTGTTTTTCCATTCAAAAATGGGCAAATCAATGGGCAGGACAACGAGTAAAATAGCCCAAAAAGCTAAAACTTGCGGATAAAACTTTTCTTTCGTCATTTATTTCATGCGAATGATGCCGATTGCCGAAGAAGTTGCCACGATTAATAGAAACCATTTGCTCCAATTGTCCGCGTGTTTTCTTTTTTGATAATTGCTGGTTTCGTCAGGTTGCGTTTGTGCTTTCAAATCTCTTCGCGGAATGCGCGCTTTGTTCGTTTCAAAGCCTTCAAATTGAACTTTGTCGATGTCGTTGGCAAAAAAATAGGTTTCTTTCAGAATGGTGCGCATGCTATCGACGGAGATTTTCTCCGAAAAAACAGGGTGATTTTTAACAGTGTCCGTTCCTGCGCGCCATATTTCCGGATTATTCCGCGGTGCGTATTCATCTTTACAACTTTCCTCGGTTACCATCGCCACCATCGAATCATTGATAAATACAACTTTTTTCAATTCCGAATTCCGCACCCAACGCTCCGGCGCCACGCCAAAATTGGAAAATACGGCATCAAAACCTTCGTGCTTCAATGATTCTGAAAAAGTAAGTTTGGAACCATTGTGACGCTTGTGGGCAATGGTTTTGGTTTGAGAAAAACTGCCATAGGACAGAAAAAGGGCGATTATAAGTACACGTTGTTTCATAAATTGAATTTGGACAACTGTACAAGTAAGAGTGAAATGGGTTCAAGAAAAAATAAGTAAAGTTGGATTAAAGCTGGATGGGGAGTCGAGGTGCAATGCTGATTTATGGAATCAAACGAAATTTATGAACTTATTAAATGATGCTGAAATTCACTGTTTTAACGATGCGTTTCCTTTGCGAATTTGCAAATTCCCAAATTTACGAACGAGACCTGATAATCAATGTTTTAAAAATGAATTTCTTTGGGAATTTGGGAATTCCCAAATTTACGAACGAGGCCTAAAAATCAACCTTTTAAAAATGAAATTCTTTGCAAATTCCCGAATTCCCAAATTTACGAACGAGGTCTAGAAATCAATGTTTAAAAAATGAATTTCTTTGCGAATTTGCGAATTCCCAAATTTACGAACGAGGTCTAGAAATCAATGTTTAAAAAATGAATTTCTTTGCGAATTTGCGAATTCCCAAATTTACGAACGAGGCCAGAATATCAATGTTTTAAAAATGAATTTCTTTGGGAATTTGGGAATTCCCAAATTTACGAACGGCACTTGAAAATCAACACTTTAGTCATTTTACAAATGCGCTATTAAATTTCAAATCACTCGCAATCAACTCCACTCCTCCCGCGAAATCTTCACCGTTCCTTTGAAATACGCCACCAATTCTTGGTCTTGGTTGAGGGTTTTTACTTCGTAAAGTCCAATTGATTTTCCGCGGTTGATTTCCGTGCAAAGGGTTGTCAATTGGTCGTTTTCACGAAGCGGTTTGAGATGGGAAATACTGGTTTCGATACTCACGCATTGAAATCCGTAGGCATTCGCAGCAAACGCCAAGGCGGAATCGGAAATGGAATACGAAATGCCGCCGTGTGCTATGTGAAAACCGTTCAACATCTCGTGACGAACGTTCATTGCCAACACACATTTTCCTTTTTCAATTTCAACCACGGAAATGCCAAGCCATTGGGAAAATTCATCTTTTTCCATCATTTTGGCTACGATTTCCGCTGGTGTCATTAGGCTTCGATTACTTTGGTCATAAGCGTAATCATCGCGATGGTTACGATGAACAATTGTGTCGCTGTTTCGTCTGTCAAGCTAGAACCGTCTTCGTCCTCAGTACTAATTTCCAACGCCATGAATTGTGCCAAATGCGGTTGATCACAAAAATCTTCCAACAAATCTTGGTCTTCACCATCGTCTTCGAAATAGGCATCCAACATTTCAAAATACGGTTCTTCGAAAGCATCGATATCTGCTTCTGAAACTGGAATTGTATGAATTTGTTCTTGCGCAAATGCTTCTGAAATCACACAGAAATAGTAGATGATCAAACCTTCGAGTTCCTCATTTTCATATTCCAATGCCGCTGACATCAAATAGGAAAGTAAAGTACTTTGGGCAGTAGCGTATGTTTCTGACAATTGCTCTAAACCGTCATCGTCTAAATTATCTACTTTTTTAATCGCTTTTTCAATGCTTTCAAGGGAAACGTGCTTCATTTTCTTTAATTCTTAGAATGCAAATTTACAGTTTCTTCTGCACTCCAACAATGTTATTAAAAGAAAGAAAAACGGCAGATCCCATTTTTATTCGCAATCATCTTTTTCTGCAAACTTAAAATCGACCAGCAAATAATGAAAACCATTCCACCAGCCGGTATTTACTTTTCTTTTAATTTTTTCATTGTTCATGGTCATCGTATACTTTTCTTTTTTTCCACCCCTACCGCGCTTGGTCAAATGCATTAGGAAATATTCAAACTCACGGATGATTTCAACTTCTACCTCGGTCATTTTTCGATAATTGGTGTCGTATTCCACGAAAAATCCTTCTGACGTTCGATGAAAACGGATGGTGTCCAACACTTGATTTTTGCGACTACCCATTTTTCCGCTTATTACCAATTCTGCACCAAGGGGCAAAATGTCGATTTTGGAAGGCGCGATTTTTTTTCGGTAATCGAAATCGTCAAAACATAGTGTCAAAATTTTGGCTTCATTTTTTCGAATTTCTACTTCCAATGTTCTTCGTTTGTCCACCAAGGACGTGTATTCCACGTAGTAGATTCCTTCTTCTAAATTCGAAATTTCTGTTTTGAAGGTTTTGCTCTTCTTTACCAATTTTCTTCCTTTGAAAACACGCAAAACACCGGTTTCTTTGTCGCATTCTGAGCGGCATTTGCTCAAATAAATTGTCAAACTTCCCGCACAATGTCCGTAAGTAGTTCCAAAAAAAATAAAAAGAAAGAATAGCGTTATTTTCATATTTGCAGAGGTTTCAGATTTCAAAGAACGAAAAGATCCAAAGATTATTGGCTCTTTTTAACCTTTTCTAACGAATTCAATAGCACTTCCAATCCCAATCAAATCCCTATATTTGGCTAAACGAAAAAATTTATGTCATTTTTTACGCCTGATTTTATTGAATTTTTCAAGGAATTAGCCCCCAACAACAACAAAGATTGGTTCGATGAGAATCGTTCGCGTTACGAAAAGGTGGTGCGCGAACCTTTCAAGAAATTCGTGGATCACATGATTGCCGTTCTTTCCGCAGAAAATCCCAATTTGAAAGACTTGCAGAACAAGGATTGCATTTTTAGAATCAACCGCGACATTCGTTTTTCAAAAGACAAAACACCGTACAAATTGAACGTGAGTGCCGCTGTTTTTGTAGGAGGAAAAAAAGAATACAAAGCCGAAGGCGCTTATTTTGAATTGAGTCCAGAACATGTGCGTGTGTACGGGGGTTTGTACGAATTAGACAAAGATGCTTTGTTGGATGTCCGAGAAGGAATCGCTGCCAATTTGAAAGAATTTCAAAAAATCTATACAAGTAAATCCTTTGAATCTACCTTTGGCGCGATTCGTGGAGAACAAAACAAAGTGTTGCCGAAAGAATTGAAAGTAGCGAGTGTAAACGAAAATCTATTGTTCAACAAACAATTTTATTACTTCGCTGAATTTCCACCGGAAATACTTTTGGAAGACGACTTTGATCAAACAATTTTAAAAATATACCAAGCTGGCCGACCGATGGAACAGTTTTTTAGTAAAATCTTAAAACGATAAAATGAAGAAACACAATTTTTTATTCCTTGCTTTTGTATTTGTATTGGGTGCGCTCAACGCGCAAACCAAATTGACTTTGGAAGAAGCTGTAACGCAGCAATACCGAAAATATGCTCCTGAAACGTTACCTTTTTTCCAATGGGTTCCCAATTCTGACAGTTACTCATATTTGGAAGGCTATCGCACCTTGAAAAAAGAGTCATTCAGCAACACAACGGCTAAAACAGTTGTCACCATTGAGGACGTGAACAAAGTATTGAACGCAAAATTACCTTGGTTTTCTGGTTTTCAATGGAAAAATGAAACGGAGTTTTGGATAAATGATGGTCAAAATTTTTATAGCTACAACATTGCATCGAAAACAGGGAAACTAATCGGAACGATTACCGATGATGGTGAAAATGCGTTGATGAGCGAAAGCAGTGAAAACATTGCGTATACGCGCAATAACAATTTGTACATTCAAAAAGCAGATGGTCAACTAGAAGAAGTCACCAACAACCACGATAAGAATTTGGTTTCGGGTCAAGCCTTTGCGCGCAGTGAATTTGGCATCACGAATGGAATTTTCTGGTCGCCGAATGGAAAGTTATTGGCTTTTTACCAAAAAAATGAAGCGGCTGTACACGATTATCCCTTGTTGGACAATGACGCCTATCCAGGAGCGTTGAAATCGATAAAATATCCGATGGCTGGTCAATCTTCTGAAAATCCAGAAGTGGGTGTATACAATATCGCTACCAAGAATACAATTTTCATTCATCCTACCGGCAACCCAGATGATTATTTGACCAATCTTTCTTGGACACCAGATAACAAATTCGTTGTAATCGCAGAAGTAAATCGCGACCAAAATGCAATGAAATTGAACGTATACGACGCTATAACGGGAAAATTCGTTCGGACTTTATTGGAAGAAAGCAATCCCATTTGGATGGAACCTGAGCATACGGCCTTTTTCCCTTCCGATAAAAGCAACAATTTCGTTTGGATTTCGGAAAAATCTGGATTCAACAACTTGTATTACTATGATTTCAACGGAAAATTGATTAAACAATTGACCAGCAACCAATTCGTTTGCAAAGACATTTTGGGTGCACGTGAAAACGGAACGAAAATTTACTTCTCGGCAACTGGTCCAAACGGTATGAATACTTTGACCTATCGAGTGGACTTGAACGGGAAACAGGAATTGGTGACGGCGGATCAAGGAACGCATTCCATTGAAATATCAACAGACGGACAGTTTATTTTTGACCAATATTCCAGCAGCACGATTCCAAGTAAATCGATTGTTTACAACTCAAAAAGCAAAAAAGAACAAGTGCTTTTGGAAAGTAAAAACAAATACGAAGGAGTCGATATCGGCATCACGACTATTGGTGAATTGAAAGCGAAAGACGGAAGTGTTTTGTACACACGCATGATCCAACCCAAAAATTTCGATCCGAACAAAAAATATCCAGTTTTGGTGTACGTTTATGGCGGACCTCACGCGCAAATGATTACCAATTCTTGGTTAAACGGAGCGAATCTTTGGATGCACTGGTTGGCAGATCAAGGGTACATTGTATTCACGTTAGACAATCGGGGTTCAGGCGAAAGAGGATTTGCCTTTGAAAGTCAAATTCACCGCCAATTGGGAACGGTAGAAATGGAAGACCAAATGACGGGAGTGGACTATTTGAAATCCTTACCGTATGTGGATGGCAAACGTTTGGCGGTTCACGGTTGGAGTTTTGGTGGTTTCATGACTACTTCTTTGATGTTGCGTCAGGCGGGAACGTTCAATGTAGGCGTTGCTGGCGGACCGGTAACGGACTGGAAATATTACGAAGTGATGTACGGTGAGCGCTACATGGATCGCCCAGAACAAAACAAAGAAGGCTATGAAAACGCTAGTTTAATGACCCATGCGGATAAACTGCAAGGCAAATTGTTGTTGATTCACGGAACGGTAGACGACGTAGTAGTAATGCAACAAAGTTTATCATTGGTTGAAAAATTTGTCTCATTGGGTAAACAAATGGATTTCTTCCCGTATCCGATGCACAAACACAATGTACAAGGCAAAGACCGTGTGCATTTGATGACCAAAGTGTTGGAATATGTCATGGAAAACAATCAATAAAAAGAGTATCTCAATTGCAAACGCCACGTGAATCACGTGGCGTTTTTTTTAAAATAATTGGCTCAAATTAATGAACACTGTTCCGCTTATCTTTTTTCTGTGAAAGCAGTTTTAAAATCCATCGCTGGCACTGCGCAATACTGCCACCTAAACTTCCTCCACCAACAGTTTTTCACAAACTGCGATACTCATGGTTTCTTTTGGGTGATTCGCATAGGAAACCACCAAACTTCCATCAAAGGATTCTTTTGAAATAATTTCCATCGTTAAACCCAATTGAATATCGCGGCGGTTGAGAAATTTTAGAAATTCCATGGAGGACTGATCCAAGGAAGTCAATCGGTATTTCTTCCCTTTTTCACCCGAACCCAAGGTTTGATACTTTCTTTGAGCAATGGCTCCTTCGCTATCCGGAATCGGCGAACCGTGCGGATCAACCGAAGGAAATCCCAATAATTCATCCATGCGGGTGAAGAATTTTTCCGACTTGATGTGCTCCACTTGTTCTGCAATTTCATGCACTTCTTCCCAACCAAAACCCATTTGTTCCACCAAAAACATTTCCGTTAATCGATGCTTACGAATCACCAAAGCAGCCATTTTGCTACCCAAGTTGGTTAACTGAATCGGTTTGTATTTTTCGTAATGAATCCATTTTTTCTCCGCCAACTTCTTGATCATGGAATTGGCGGTGGGCGTACTGATCTGCAAAAATTGACTTAAATCGGAAACTGAACAATGTCCACTTTCGTTCGACAATTTCAACAATGCTTTCAAATAATTTTCTTCTGTAGAAGATGCCATACGATCAAGGTAAAAGATCAAATGTACAAAATTCCTTTAAATTATTTGTTAGACTAATCTAACTTTATATATTTGCAAGTCTAACTTTTAAAGTTTTGTATGAAAAATTTCCCTTGGTCCGTTTTAATTTGTTCGCAGTCATTCTTTGGAATATCTCAAGAAATAGTAACAGATCGACCTGATCAAACCGAAAGTAGTTCAACTGTCCCTTCCCGCTCCTTGCAAGTAGAATCGGGTATTTTGGTTAAAATCAGTGAAACCAATAGTTCGAAAGAACAACAAATACTGCTACCAACCAATCTCTTCCGTTTGGGGTTGACAAAAGAACTAGAATTGAGATTATTGAGTCAATTTGAAAGTATGCAGGGTGATTTTAGCCGCGCAAATGGGATTAGTGATCTTGAAGTTGGAGCAAAAATCCAACTGTATCACAAAGAAAACGTTGGATTCGAAGCGGCATTTATTACCCATTTGGTGTTGCCGACGGGCAGTTCTCAATTGACGAATTCAACCTACGCAAGTATTTCAAAACTCTCCATTTCGCATGGACTCACTGAAAATTTGTCGCTTGGATACAATTTTGGCTACAATTACTTCGGACAGCACAAAGGCGATGCCACCTATTCCGCAGCGCTCGGCTATTCATTGAGTGACAAAGTTGGTGTTTATATTGAGCCGTATGGTCAACTGAGTTGTCTGAATACATGGGTTTCGAATGCAGATGGAGGATTCACCTTTTTAATTCAAGAGAACATGCAATTTGATTTCTCCTTTGGAACCGGCCTAAATCATCGAATGAATTATCTTTCCGTAGGTTTGAGTTGGATTTCCCGACCTTCGAAATAAACGTCATGCAAAGAAAACGTACCTTTGCACCATGAAAGAAAAAACGCGTCAATATTTGGACAATTTGGGAATCGAAACTTTAACGCCCATGCAGACGGATGTGCTGGAACAATTCCCAAATTGCAATGATTTAGTGATTCTTTCACCAACAGGTTCAGGAAAAACGTTGGCTTTTCTTTTACCCATTTTAGAAATGTTGGACGAAAACATGGAGGGTTTACAAGCCGTCATCATCAGCCCAACACGCGAACTCGCCTTGCAAATCGAAGATGTTTTTAAAAAATGTAAAACCAATTTTAAGATAAATATCACCTACGGTGGACACTCCATGCGAACGGAAAAACAAAGCTTGAGCGTGGAACCAACTGTTTTGGTGGCTACTCCTGGCAGATTGTGCGACCATTTGGATAAAGGAACGGTACAACTCGACCGTGTAAAATGTGTCGTTCTCGACGAGTTCGACAAATCACTGGAAATGGGTTTTCAAGAAGAAATGGGTTACATCATTGATGCCACACCAAAAAGCATTAAAACAATTCTCTCATCTGCTACCAATTTAGAAGTAATTCCTGCGTTCACAGGCATTGAAAATCCGGTTCACATCAATTTTCTCAATGAGTTGATCCCCGCATTGACCCTGCGAAAAGTGATTTATGGAGAAGAAGAAAAATTGCCGAAATTGTTTGAATTGATCTGTTCTTTGCCGAACGAATCAACGATTATTTTCTGTAATCACCGCGATGCTTGCATCCGAATTTGTGAGCATTTGCAAGAAATGGGCGTTCCCGCACTGCCTTTCCACGGTGCCATGGAACAACCCGACCGAGAACGATCACTGATTCGCTTCCGAAATGGTTCGGCCAATTATTTGGTAGCCACCGATTTGGCCGCCAGAGGATTGGATATTCCCGACATCGGCACAGTCATTCATTACCAAATGCCGCAAAAAATAGATAGTTTCATCCATAGAAACGGGCGAACAGCGCGCATGTTGGAAAAAGGTCAAGCCGTTGTTTTTCAAGAAGACGGAAAGCAATTGCCCGAATACATCGAAACCAAAATCCCACTTTTCCCCTTGGCAGATAAAATTACTTTACCAGACTGGCCAGCTTGGGATACCATCTATTTCTCCGGAGGGAAAAAAGAGAAAATCAATAAAATCGATTTGGTTGGCTTCTTGATTCAAAAAGGAGGCATACAAAAAGACGAAATTGGTTTGATTACCGTGCAAGACCATTGGTCGTATGTAGCGGTTAAAGCTGATAAAATCAAAGAAGTCATCCGATTGATCCGTCAAGAAAAAATCAAAGGCAAGCGATTGAAAATTGAATTGTCGCGTTGAATCTTTATTCAATTACGAATGTTTCAATTACGAATTAAGAATGGGATGCCTCAATTCGTAATTCAATAATTCGTAATTCGTAATTGCCTACCTCACCAAAACCACACTCCCCGTTGCTTGAAAATCTTTTGGGAATCCTTTTTCTTTGAATAAAATTCGGTAGGTAAAAACACCGTCCTGAATGGGTTTACCGTTAAACGTCCCATCCCACCCTACTTGCGAATCTTGACTCAAAAACATCAATTCACCCCATCGGTTGTAAATCTTCATTTCAAATTGAGAAAGCACCAAATTATCCGCGAAAACAGGCATGAACTCGTTGTTGAATTCGTTTCCGTCAGGCGTGAAAGCATTCGGAACATAGAAAAGTGGATCTTGGTCCACAAAAATCGTTTGGGTGGTTGAATCTTGGCAACCGTTTTCATTTTCAATCAACAAAGTAACGGGGTAACTGCCTGCCTGTTCTGGAAATGTATGTATGGGCGAATAGGCACTGTTGTCCTGCGTTCCGTCGCCAAAATCCCAAAAATAGGTGTACGCATCTACGGAGTTATTTTGCAGCAAAGTTGTTGGATTTACCAGCGGCAGAGGATTGTTTTGAGGTAAAAAAGCCGCGATGGGATTGGGATCGATGCAAACCGCATTTTCTTGGGTTGAATCGTTGGTGCAGCCAAATTGGTTGGTCACCGATAAATTTACATCATAACAACCCGCTTGGCTGTAAATTGTGGAAACTTGGATGGCGCTCTCGCTCGTGCGACCATTGCCAAAAGTCCAAGTAAAACTGCTGTTGGGCGTCACTTGGTTGTTCACAAAACTCACTTCCAAAGGCAAACAACCCGACCACGGCAACACGGAAAAATCAACGATAGGCGCAGGATTTACAGTCAAATTGAGCGTTACCACTGAATCGCAACCGTTCTCGTCGGAAAAAGTTTGGTTGTAACTTCCCGTTTGGCTGTAGCTTTGTCCTGCCCAAACAAAGGGCGGTTCGTTGGCGCAAATTGCTGCGCTGAAACTGCTGTATTGAATCGGGAGCAACTGAAAACTCAAATTGGCCACCGAATCGCAACCATATTGATCTTGCAAAGTGGCGCTTGTGGTGGTGGAACTCGCTAAATTTTGGCCATTCCAAACAAAAGGCAACTCGTTTTCGCAGAGCACAATCGTATCAAATGAAACTTGCGCTGGCAATACCACCAAAGTGAAATTCGTTGAAGTTGCGCATTCATTGGGCGCTTGGGTAAAGGTGTAAGTCGTTGTTTGTTGGTTGTTCAAAACGGGTGACCAACTTCCTGAAATAGTGTTGTCGGAAAGTGAAGGTAAAATCAAGGTTCCTCCTGCGCAAAGCGTGTCGTACAGACTGAAAATTGGCGTGATGCGCGGTGCAACTTGGACCGTCCATTGCAGAGGAACGGCACATTCATTGGCGTTGGGCGTGAAAGTATAGGTCGTTGTTTGTTGGTTGTTCAAAGCGGGCGACCACGTTCCAGAAATGCTGTTATCGGAAGTGATTGGAAAAACCAGCGTATCACCCTGGCAAATGGAATCGGCGATGCTAAAACTAGGCGTGATGAGCGGGAAAACAGGAACCGTCATTTGCGCCGTGGAAATACAACCCGGATCGCTTGGTGTGAATGTATATGTCGTAGTCACTTGATTATCAAATACTGGTGACCAACTTCCGCTGATGAAATTCTCTGAAATAGTGGGTAGCGAAACGATATTTCCCTGACAAATGGAGTCGATGGACGTGAAAATCGGATCGACAAACGGATCGACAACCACCGTTTCTTGCACACTTTCGGGACAACCTGTTGCAACGGTAATGGTTGTGGGCGCAAACGTATACGTCGTGGTCATTTGGTTGTTGAACGCAGGCGACCAGCTTCCAGTAATTGAATTATTGGAAGTTGATGGCAAAACCAAACTCGCGCCCACGCAAATGGAATCCAAAATCGAGAAAGTCGGCGTTGTTCGTGGAACAATCGTTACCGTTTTACTCGCCGAAAGCGGACATCTGAAGCCTACATTTGTGCTGACGATTCCAGAAGAACTCGGAGCAAAAGAATAGGTTTGCGTGGCTTGATTATCAAAAACAGGCGACCACGTTCCAAGCACGTTTTCATTGGAACTCGTTGGCAAAGAATAGATTACATCCGCACACATCGAATCCGCGATGGTAAAAGTGGGTGTGAGCGTTGGAATAATCGTTATCGTTTGGTTTACCGTCGCTGCGCAACCGTTGAAAACAGAAATTGAACTAGGCGAAAAGGTGTAAATCGTCGAAAGTTGATTGTTAAACGGCGCCGACCACGTTCCCAAAATTCCGTTATCGGCTTGGGTAGGCAACACAAAACTTGTACCTATGCACAAAGAATCCGCAAAAGAAAAACTCGGAACTGTTTGCGGAACAATTACCACGGCGTGTTGCGTTGAAATGGGGCAACCTTCCGCCACCACATTCACAGAATCAGGTGAAAAAGTATACGTTGCGCTGTTTTGGTTGTCAAAAGCTGGCGACCACGATCCAGTAATTGCATTGCTGGAAACCGTTGGAAAAACAAGCGTTCCGCTCACGCAAATAGAATCGGCTAAAGTGAAAGTAGGCAGTGTTGATGGAACAATTTGTACCGTCAATTGCACACTATCAATGCAATTGGTATCGATGGGAATGAATAAATACGTTGTTGTAGCTTGGTTGTTGAACGCTGGCGACCAACTTCCTGCCACGCCATTGGTGGAAGTAGTTGGCAAAACCACATTGGTTCCTTGGCAAACGGGCGCAATGGAATCGAAGGTGGGAATGAAAATTTCGTTTAGGGTGATCAGTGTATCGTTGGACACATTGTTGGTCAAATTACTTTCTTGAATGACAACGAGTTGCGTGCTGTCTTGGTTGGCGATGATGCTCAACGAAAACGGACTCGGAATTCCAACTGGAATGGAAACCGTTGCACTTATCAGTAAACTATCCCCGATCAAAATATCGCTAGGCGTGAGTACTGTAGATACAAAAACACTATCGTTGACAAAAAACGAAATGGGCGTTCCCGCAGGCAACGTATCGTTGGAATTGACATTGAAAACCGTAAAATCGACCGCCAAATCTCGGTTTTCGCAGATATCTTGGCCTGAAACACTGTCTAAGGTGACAGTGGCGTCTGGGAGTTCAGAAACGATGGAGGTGATGATGGTGGAGATGAAGCGGAAAAACATAGTTGTGAAAACAAGGTCCATGGTTGAATCTCCGATATTTATATAATTACTTATATCGTAAGTATCAACATCCATGTTCCAATTGGTGGTGCTTCCAGTAAAACTATTTGTTCCATTAAATGGGTTGATCACAGGATTTTGAGCATTCGATAAAAGATTAGAATTAACGGAAACGGATTCTACATTACTAAAAGCTGGGCTTGAAAACGAATTAGGACTTCCGTTCCATACCACGTATGTCATCTCCGCAAAGTTTGTATCGGTTATATTTAGATTGTCAATTTGTAGAGGAGTTACGCCGTTATTGTAATAATAAGATAAAACGTTGAAGCCGTCATAGACATTTAATTGAGTATTAGGAAGACTAACCTCATTGTAAACTATAACAATATACCAACCTGAATAATAAATTCTATTTGTACAAAAAGCGCTGATTATCGGGTTTAAATTAAAATTTGAAAAGGTATAAGTACCATTTCCAGTACCTAAAACTTGGGCAGTTACATCGTAAAAAGAGCTGAAGTAACTAATAGCTGCGCCATTTGTTGGATAACCTACAAATGTATTTTGTGCAGTGTAATTAACTCCATTTAAAGTGGCTATTGTATCGAAAGTTCCATTTCCAATTCCAGACCAATATAAATAAGCAGCCACTACGTTTTGGTTGGGATTAAGGCTTAATATCGCAGTTGAATTTGTATTCATTGTGCATGGTGGTGTCGGAGTTTGACGGTTATCTAAAAAATTGTGAGTATTGCCGATGATTTTATACCCGTAAGCTCCATTGAATTGAGATCGCAAAGTCAAGGGGACGTCAGATTGAGAAAAAAGTATATTTGCTATTAGCACAAAATATAAAAAAATTATTCTTCTCATTATAAATGTTTATAGTAAAACAAATGTATGTTAATTATGTTTTTGAATAAAAAACATAAATGTTAAATTATAATAAATAAACACCTTTATTTTGGTTTTGTATTTTTTTTTTTTATAAAATTGACTCTTAACCTTAAACATTTTACTATGAAAAAAGCTTTTTTAATTTTTAGTTTTTCGACGTTCGGTTTTGCCTTTGGGCAGGACAATTATTCAAGTAACCCAGTATTGGATCCTATACCTACTTCTAGCTTAGGCTCTGACGAAATATTTCGATTTCAATCTGGTGCATTCACGCAGTTACAAGGAGCAACTGTTGATTTTACTTTTGGAACTACAGATCGATGGCTCTCCATCGGTCAAGTGCCAACCGGAGGTATTCAAACTTTTTATGGTTCCCGTTTTCAATATGATGGAAGCGCGCTCGTTACGGGCTACACAAGCACAAGCCCTAAAAACCCTCGTATTCAATGGATTGGGAATAGTTCAGTTACTCCTATTGGTAATTTAGAGTTTCGTGTTGGAGATGGTTTTGGAGCTTCTGGTTCTCCAGGTACAAATACGCTCGTCGCCTCCATGACACCAGAAGGAAGAACCTATTTTGGCAACGCTAACCCAAGTATTTTTAATCCATCAGCTCCAAAAGTAGGCATCGGATCAGACGGACTTACAGGTCTAGATATTCAACTATTTGGCAATGGAACGAAAGTTGGTGAGAACATTAAAGTGGTTCATACCTCTACAGGTAATGCAATTTTTGCAGATTGTATTGGAGGAGAAAACTCTACCACCATTTTTGCAAAAGCAAATGCAAGCGACGTTTCCATTGGTGTGCAAGGAAGAATTAATGCCAATCCAACCACTTTTGGCGCTGCCATATTTGGAGAAGGATACTCGGCAGGAAGCGGTTGGGCTGGGTACTTTGATGGCGACGTTTTTTGTACAGGATCCTATCTTCCTTCTGATGAAAAGTTAAAACAAAACGTTACAAAAGAAAAGGACATTTTGAAAAGAATTTCTTTACTAAATCCAGTGACGTACACGTACAAAAAAATAGATGGAATTATTTTGCCAGAAGTCAACCAACACGGTTTCATTTCGCAAGAATTGGCGGAAGTTTTCCCAGAACTTACGAAAGACGTGAAAAAACCAATTTTTGATGAAGAAGGCAAAGTTACTTCTGAGATTACCTTCAAATCCATTAATTACGTTGGTCTTATTTCCGTTTTGACGGGAGCTGTGCAAGAATTGAACACCGAACTACAAGCTGTTCGCCAAGAATTAGACGATTACAAAGCCAACGATAATGTGCGTAGTCAATTGATGCAAAATAACAATGCGGTAAAAGGGTATTCCATGGAGCAAAACACACCCAATCCTTTTGATGACAGAAGCATCATCCGATACGAATTGGCACCGGGTGTGAATCAAGCATCCATTACCATTTTCAACTTGAATGGTGGTTTGGTAAAAGATTACCCAATCAACCAAAACAAAGGCGAAATAACAATCTCAGCTGCAGAAATTGGAAAAGGTATGTTTATTTACAGCCTTACGCAAAACGGTCAGGAGATTCTTTCGAAGAGAATGATTGTGAAATAGTATTTTATGATAAACAGTTCGCAAGCCTCGGTAAAATTTTATCGGGGCTTTTTTGTTGAATTTAGATGGAATATTCGATGGAAACTTGCCACGACCGCGAAGCAGCAACGAAGTTAATACACGAATGTACACGAATATTACTTGTTTAACTTACTATATTCTTAAACAAACGGTTATGCATTCTGTATTGAATTCAAAAAAAACATTCGTGGCTATTCGTGTATTCGTGGCTAAAAAACAAGTAATCCTCCGCTTGATCCGTCAAGAAAAAATCAAAGGCAAGCGATTGAAAATTGAATTGTCACCTTGAATCTTTTTCCTTACTTTAGCTCACTTCAACGGCAGATAACCAAAACATGAATAAACTACACATCGTGCTTGCTCTTTTTTGTATACCCTTTTTAGGTAAAACTCAATCTACTTGGGACAAGGTTTCATGCGGAACTGAATTTACCATTGCCTTAAAATCAGATCAAACGATTTGGGGTTGGGGAAACAATTTGAACGGACAGTTGGGTTTTGGCAACAACATTTCTACGTTTGACCCTTTGCAAATTGGAACAGCAACAGATTGGAAATCCATTGCTGCGGGTTCTTTTCAATCTTTCGGTATTAAAACAAACGGCACACTTTGGTCGTGGGGACTCAACTCGGTTGGTCAATTGGGCATTGGAAATACTACCCAGCAAAACGAACCTACGCAAGTAGGAATGGACAACGATTGGCGTTTTATCTGTGCTGGCCAAGGTCATTCTTTCGGCATCAAAACGGATAGCACACTTTGGACCTGGGGATTCAATTTTAACGGACAACTGGGAATAGGCTCTACAACCAATACGCTCACGCCGACACCAGTTGGCACCGACCACGATTGGGTTTCAGCCGCCGCCGGTGGTTCCCATTCGTTGGCTTTGAAAGCAGACGGAACCATCTGGTCTTGGGGATTCAATGGAAATGGTCAATTGGGAAACGGCACCACTACTCAAAGCGAAACGCCTGTGCAAGTAGGCTCCTTGACGAGCTGGGTTGAAATTGCGGCCGGTTTTGAATTTTCCTTGGCACGCCGAAACGACGGAACACTTTGGGCTTGGGGATTCAATGGAAACGGTCAATTGGGTGATGGCACAACCATCGAGCATGCGGTACCCGAACAAGCGGGAACAGCCAACAATTGGATTAAAATTGCCGCGGGTTCTTCCTTTGCATTTGGCATTAGTCTGGATCAACGCTTATACGGTTGGGGATACAATGGATTCGGTCAACTAGGCTATGGTGGTACAAATCAGGAAAATTTCCCCGTTCAAATTGGTTTTGATTCCGATTGGCAAGAAGTAGCCGCTGCTCCTGGCACGATTTTTAGTTCTTCCGTTTTGGGCAATCATGCGGTGGGTATCAAAGGAGCAAAAACGGTCATCTGTGCTTCAGGAGCCAATTACATTGGTCAATTGGGTGATGGCACAACGGTCGACGATGATCTATTTCATTGCACAACGGCTGATTTAACGGCTGATTTGAAAGAAGTCCAATCAGGATTTTCTTCTATTTCCATCTCGCCAAATCCTTCCAAAGGAATGCTTCAAATTGACTTGATGGAATTAAATTCCACCAACTGTGCGTACAAAGTTGTGAACCTAGCCGGCGAAAAGTTATTGATCGGACAAACCAACACACCGATTTTTTCATTGGATCTAAGTGGTTTGTCGGCAGGTATTTACCTGATTACTTTTGAAAAAGAAGGCGAATTCTCCACGAAAAAAATCATCTTAGAATAAGCTTTTTGCTCAACGAGATTGCCCGAAAAATTCAGTTATCGTTTTCTGCGCCAATTTGTTTTGGGGTGAAAATTGATTGTCGGCAGGACCACCCGCCCTGTCATGAAAAGGAAACCATTTCCATATGAAACCTCCCGCCATCCACTCTTTTTGCCACAATTCAAAAAGTACTTCGGTCAAGCGCGCTTGCAATTCCTCATTCACAGCTTTGTTTTCACCGTTGTAATCCCAGGGTTTGGCTCCGGCATAATCGACACTTCGATAACCACATTCCGTGAAAAGAATTTGTTTTCCCGTGGTTCTATAACATTGCTCCATGACGGCTAGGTGCTTCTGCCAACCGGCTCGAATTTGTTCAACAGAAGGACTTTTTTCATCCGTCAATGGAAAATAAGCATCGACGCCCACAAAATCCAATTCTCTCAAAAAAGTGGGTTGATCGAAGCAATCCCAATTTTCAGCATAGGTAATTTTACCTGAATAAACAGCCCGAATTTCTTCAATCAATCGACTCCAATAAACGGGTTCATGTTTTACAAACCGCTCCAATTCCGTACCGATGCAAAACATTTCCGCTTGTTGCTCTTGGGCTATTTTCGCAAATGTTAAAATAAATTTACTGTAATTCTCTTCAAACTTCAACCAATCGTCTTCGGTTTTCATCTCTATTAAACCAGTAAACTCGCCACTTCCGACCCAAATTTGAGGTTTCACCATCACGTTGATTCCTTTTTCATGACACATTCGAATGGTTTCGGCACAACCTTCCGCCTTTTCGCCCCACCATTGTCTTGGATTATCAAAAAAGATTGCCGTTGAATTCAAATTCTGCAGAAAGGCAAAAGGCATGATGGCTGCATAATTGGCATGGGTTTTTACCATGACTTCCACTTCCTCGTGACTAATTTTTTGGGACGAAGCCACAAAACTCAAGCCATTAATTTTCCCCGTATTTTGTCCTTCTGTATGACAAGAATAGAATCCAACGAGTAGCATGAGCATCCAAAATCGACTATAAGATTTGTATTTCATTCGAGTAAATTAAGTTAAATAATTCAAATTTTTAAAAGAAATTATTCTATGCATGCATAGCATTGGGATTTTTTGTGTATCTTTCATCAACTAAAAGAAAAAATTATGTCAACTGATAAATTGAATCCTATAAAAGGTGGTGAGTTCATCATTCGCAAAACACAACCATCGGAAGTTTTTACCCCAGAAGATTGGACAGAGGAACAGCAAATGATTGCACAGATGTGTACTGACTTTATTGAACAGGAGGTTCACCCCAATTTAGACCGTCTTGATAAAATGGAAGAAGGTTTGATGCCTAGCTTGATGGAAAAAGCGGGAGAATTAGGCTTGTTGGGTATGACCGTTCCTGAACAATACGGTGGAATGGGAGTAGATTTCAATTCATCGATGTTGGCAACGGAATATTTAGGAAAAGGACATTCGTTTTCAGTTGCCTACGGTGCACACACGGGAATTGGCACATTGCCACTACTCTATTATGGTACCGAAGAACAAAAACAAAAATACATACCAAAATTGGCGAGTGGCGAATGGAAAGCTGCCTATTGCTTAACGGAACCCAGCGCTGGATCAGATGCCAATTCGGGAAAAACCAAAGCCGTTTTGTCGGACGATGGTAAATTTTATACAATCAACGGTCAAAAAATGTGGATCACCAATGGTGGATTTGCCAATTTCTTCACGGTATTCGCTAAAATTGGTGACGACAAAAACTTGACAGCCTTTTTAGTAGAAGCAGATTCAGAAGGAATCACTTTGAATCCTGAGGAAAAGAAAATGGGAATCAAAGGATCCTCGACACGACAAGTATTCTTCAACAATGTGAAAGTTCCGGTCGAAAACATGCTTTCCGAGCGTGAAAACGGATTTAAAATTGCCATCAATATATTGAATATTGGTCGTATCAAATTGGCGGCTGGTGTAATGGGTGGAGCAAAAGCAACCATTACTGACACGGTGAAATACGCCAATGAAAGAGAACAATTTGGACGTCCAATTTCCAAATATGGCGCCATTAAATACAAATTGTCCGAACAAGTAATTCGAACCTATGTATTGGAATCTGCCACCTACCGCGTTGGACAAAACATCGACGATGCCGTTCACGCTTTAACAGCTGGTGGCATGGAAAAAGGCACAGCCACCTTAAAAGGAATTGAACAATTCGCTGCTGAATGCGCCTTATTGAAAGTAGCCGGTTCCGAATGTTTGGACTACGTTGTGGACGAAGGCGTTCAAGTCTTCGGAGGAATGGGCTATTCTGCTGAATCCTCCGTCGAAAGAGCGTACCGCGATTCTCGTATCAATCGAATTTTTGAAGGCACGAACGAAATCAACCGCATGTTAACGGTTGACATGATCTTAAAAAGGGGCTTGAAAGGGGAATTGGATTTGATGGGACCTGCCATGGCGGTTTCCAATGAATTGATGAGTGTACCTTCTTTCGGCGACGCTCCAGAAGGCGTATTTGGAATTGAAGAAGGCATGTTGGAAGGATTCAAAAAAACACTGTTGATGGTTGCTGGTTCTGCCGTTCAAAAATTGATGCAAACCTTGAGTAAAGAGCAAGAAGTCTTGATGTCTATTGCGGATATTGCGATTGCTACCTACCAAGCCGAAAGTGTTTTGCTTCGCGTGCAAAAAGCATTGCAAAACAAATCAGAAGCAGAATTAGCTGCCGAAATAGCGATAGTGAAAACCTATTTCTTCGACCAATCGGATAAAATTGCAAAATTTGCCAAAGATGCGATCTACTCCTATGCAGAAGGTGACGAACGGAAAATGATGCTCATGGGTGTGAAACGGTTTACCAAAACCAATGAAATCAATCCTAAAGAAATGCGTCATATCATCGCCGACAAATTAATTGCCGCGAATCACTATTGTTATTAATAAAGTACCTACATCAAAAAAGCCCACTGATTTGAATCAGTGGGCTTTTTCTATTTTAAATTTATCTGAATTATTTTTTCGGAACGAATTTGATGCCATCCGCTTCAAAACTCAACGTGATTTTTGGCTCCGTAATTTTTGCAATTTCATTCGCTGATTTTCCAGCATCTTCCGCGAAGTGACGCAACATATCAACCGAAACTGTATCAGCATACAAATCACCGTGCAAAAATGCTTGTGTACCCACTTTTGTGTCCACAGGAATCGTGAAATGATCTTTGAATCGAACCATCATTTCCTCTTTATTGGATTGTTTAATATTGATCCAGCAACCTGCTTTTGAGCAAACTTCTTCTATTTGAGCCGTAACGGTGTACGGTGTACGTATTCCGCCTTTTGCTGCAAAATCAGCTATCATGGCCGGAACAGCCATTGCTTTTGAAGATTCAACTTTGTACGGTCCGTATTCAACAAACTCGGCATTATCTGCTACTTTTGAATTCGAGCAAGAGAAAAGGGCCATAGAAAGGCAAAGTGCTCCAATAAATTTTAATTTCATGTTATTCAATTTTTAACAAAGATAGGTAGAATCCGTTAAACTTATTTCCCTTGCGTTCGAAGAAACTTCGTGTAAAAATCTTCCACCGGGTAAGTAACCGAATCAAACTGAACGTCTTGCATTCCCAAAGAAACCAGGAAGCGACAAATAATGTGTTTTGAACGATCTTCTTTGTCTTTCATTGTGATGATGGCTTGATGGTTTTTCTCATTAAAATCAACCGTAAAGTACATCGTGTAATATTCCGCACTGAGCGCTACATCTTTGGCTGTTACGCTTGCATCCAATGTGAATTGATACAATCCTTTTTGATTTTCAGTTCGGAAATTATCTGCTGAGGAAATAGTAGCCATTTTTTCTTGACCGAAAGAAAACAAAGCGGTACCAAATGCTACGGAACAGAGAAATAAGAGTTGAGTAAGTTTCATAATTTTTAGCTTTTGAACGTTAATGATGGAGAAAGGTACAAAATTCAGTTGATAAATATAAAATATATTTCTCCACAAAATTTCTTCTTTCTGTTGGAAATCAATTGCTAAATTCGTGCCAATGACGAATAATCAATCTTTTCCCAATAAAAAGACGACAAAAAAAGAAAAAAGTCACCCGATGCTTCAACTTTTTTTAGAAAAAGGACGCGTAGAAATTGGTTGTGATGAAGCCGGAAGAGGTTGTTTGGCTGGTCCTGTAGTGGCCGCGGCTGTCATTTTGGACTTGAATAACCCTATTGAAGGACTCAACGATTCCAAACAAATCAACGAAAAAAACAGGAAATTGCTCCGCGCCGAAATTGAAGAAAAAGCCATCGCTTGGGCCGTTGGAATTTGTTCTCCGGAAGAAATCGACGAAATCAATATTTTGTGGGCCAGCTTCAAAGCCATGCACAAAGCCTTGGATCAAATCCAACTCACTTTTGACCATATTTTGGTCGATGGCAATCGGTTCACTTCCTATCCTGGAATTCCTCATACGTGCGTTATAAAAGGCGATGCTAAATTTCAAAGCATTGCGGCTGCCTCCATTTTAGCCAAAGAGCACCGCGACGAAATCATGCAAAATTTGCACCTCGATTTCCCAGCTTATCAATGGAATCAAAACAAAGGATATCCAACGCAAACCCACCGAAAAGCCATTGCAGCAATTGGAAGTTGTCTCCATCACCGAAAGACTTTTCAGCTATTGCCTGTCGTTCAAACTCAACTCGATTTGGATTAAACAACCAGCTGTTGAGAGATTCTCGATCCGTATCCAAATCTTGGAATAGGAAACTTTACCTTTGAGGCAGAAGTGTCCCATTTGTATGATTCGAACTATTCTATTTTTTGTATTAACGCTCGCTGCTTTGGCCTGGATTGGCATCGCTGGAATGAATCTGGTCAACTTCTCTGAAAAAAGCAATCCTGAGAAACTTTTTGGGGCAGAAGACGGACGGATTTTTATCCTCAATCGACCGCAAGAAATTCAAATGGAAGAAACGAATTTCGAATTGCAAAGTCGTCTTCTAGAGTTGTATGGCCTATTAAGTTCTTCAATGCAACCGAATGAAAGGCTATTTGTTTCTGAAAAAAAAGCACATATTTTACTGCAAGCGAGCCAATTATTAGGCGAAAAAGAAATCATGAGTCGGTTCAACCAAACGGTCATAAAAAGACTTGGTTCGAAAAAATACCTTTGGAAAAATTTCAACATTACCTTTCACAAAGGAATCATTGATTGTCAAATCACTTCAGAAAAAATAAATTTCAACGATATCAAATGGGATTCCTTTGACAAAAAAAGTTCCTGTTCCATCATCGAATTCGATCAAAAAACTGCGGTCATCAATGATTATTATCAACACAAAGGAATTACCAGCATCTACACCCGTAAACCACTGTTTGGTCAAGAACAAATCAGTTGTGACGACCGATCACTCTTCTCCAGTTATATTCCTGCCGGGCTGAGTGACTATCAATTTACAGAAAAAACGTATTTGGCGGATAGCGACCCCATTTTCAAAGAAAGCAAAGCATTTGAATGGACAAAAACGGGTGTTGTGGCTTTTGAATACAATACAGCACATTTTCTTTTGATGGATTTATTTGACAGCCAAGAACCCGAGCAATTGTTGGAAATGTACCGGGATAGTGCGGATAAAAACTTTGCCCATTACACCGATATTCAGCTCACTGAAAATTTCCCAACCAACAAAAAACGGGGTTTTTACGTGACGCAAATTGACAACTGCTTACTGATTTCAGAGACCAGTTCAACTTTATCCGAAGCTGAAGTCGCGCTGGATTTAAATCAATCGCTTGCTGGAAACAAACAAAAGTCTCAGATTATTTTCGCTCAAACGCCTAAAATGGTGAATGCACGAACCTGGTCTCCCGAACGCAAATTTGCTCGTAGTTCCTACCAAGGTATTTCGATTGCCACAGAAGTAAAATCAACGAAAAATATTCAACAAAAAGTAACGACAGAAATGGCAGTCGACAATTATGCGATGAAAAGCCCGATTGAAGATTTCATCGTTCACGACCAACGTGATTTGATTTTTGCCAAATCACAAGACAATTCCATAGCAGGCTTCAAGGATGGTAAAAACTTTCTTTATCAAACGATTGGAGAAGAATTGATTGGTGCTTTGAATTGGTCGTCAGCTGAGCAAAATAAAGTCGTTTTTACCAGTCGAAACAAATTGTATGCAATCGATGAAAACGGACAGTCAGTGATTGGATTCCCCGTTGAAATTCCAGGAGGCGTCAACAAAGGAGTTGCTTGTTTCAATTGGAAAAATCGCGACAATTATTTGATTGCCAATTTGGACGGGAAGTACTTTTGGTTGAACGAGAAGGGCGAAATCATTAAGACGGGAATCACAAATACAACCGATATTTCTGACATTCCTAAAGTGTGGGTTTCAGCTCGTCGCTTGTTTTTTGGATTCCGAAACGATACAGAATTCTCCATGTTAGAGGCTGAAAAAGGAGTGCAACTCAGAACCTTCTCTATTCCCAAAAACGCGGTGGCAACTCAAACATCGAACGAGTTGACTTTTTATGGAATTGAAGGTCAGAATTTGGTTAAAATAGATCAAAAAGGAGGTAAAACGATTCAGGCTAACTTGGCAACGCCCATTTGGATAAAATCCATTTCTAAAGAAAAAAATGATGGTTTCTGTGTTAAAAATGGCAATACAATTGCTTATTACAATACACAAGGCATTGAGCAAATGAAAGTCAAAGTTTTAGTCGAAAACATCGATTACATTCATTTTGATCATTCCATTAAAAAAGGAATGATTTTGGGCGTAGTGGATGGTTTGACCAATCAGTTAAAACTTTTTCAACCCAATGGAATTGAACTGACTTTGCAAAAGAACAAAGCACAGAAAAAGTATTGCATAAGCCATCAGAATAATCAATTCAACATTTATACGCTGGTCGACAAATTCGTACTCCATTACGTTCTGTAAAAAAATAGTTGTAATTTCGCTTTTGTACTAGATTTTGAAGATTAAAAATCAAACACTTATGAAAACGAAACAGCTAATTCTCGGATTTTCTGCCTTATTATTTTGCACAATACTTATTGTTTCTTGCCGAAAAACGCAAGATCGTGACGATGCTTCCGAAGTGGCGCAACAAAACGCAATCGCTGATATCGCTTTTTTAGACTTCGCCTATATGAGCGACCAAGTGTCCAAAGGTCCACAGTATTTTAAAACGTTCAATGGTGATTGCACTACTTTGTCGTATGACACAATTGCAAACACCATTTCGGCAACCATTAACTTTGGCACCGCAGATTGTTTGTGCAACGATGGAAAGAAAAGACGCGGGCAAGTTCTCATTCAATATTCAGTGGATTACACTTCTGCAGGAGCTATTTCGACTGTGACACCGACCAATTACTATGTGAACGGTAATTTAATTGAAGGTATACGAACGGCAACCATTTCAAACAATGTCGATGTCGTAAACATCGTTTCCAGTGCGACCATCACACCCGAAAATGGAAGTGGAACCATCACATGGAATTCTACACGAGAAAGAGTCTATACTGGCAATACCAATGCACCCAATATTCTTGCAGGAAAGTCGTATGAAGAAACCGGAAATTCCACTGGTACAACGATTCGAGGCAATACTTTCACGATTGATATTACTCAAGCCCTGAAAATTCAAGCCGGTTGTCGTTGGATCAAAGCTGGTTTGATTACCATCCATGCCGATAATTTCAAAAATGATGCAACGGTTGATTACGGTGACGGAACCTGTGACAGCAAAGCAAAATTGAAGTACGGCAAAAAAGAAGTAGATCTTAATTTATGATGAAGCTTTTCATAAATATAAAGAACACGAAGTTTCGACTTGGTGTTTTTTTTTACCTTTACTTTCAATGAAAAATTTCACCAAAAACCAGCGAATTGGCTTAAGCCTCTTATCGGGAATATTAATGGGAATTTCCTTTCCCTATACAGGAAGTTTGTTCTTTTTGAGTTTCATTGCTTGGGTGCCTTTGCTCATGGCAGAAAATGCCATTAGCGAAAAAAACTACCGCTCCAGCAAAGTATTTACATTGGCTTTTTTCACCTTTTTCCTTTACAATTTAATTACGACATGGTGGATTTATTTTGCCAGTGCGGGCGGCGCTGTAATGGCGGTCTTTGCCAATGCACTCGTGATGGCAACCGTATTCTATTTGTTTCATTTAGCAAAAAAATTCATTGGAAAAAAAGAAGGCTACTTGGCCTTGTTAATTTTCTGGATTGGTTTTGAATACATGCATTTCTACTGGGAACTTTCATGGCCTTGGCTGAATTTGGGCAATACATTTTCTCGCGTTCCTTGGTTGGTGCAGTGGTATTCCTACTCCGGCGCGTTGGGTGGATCCTTGTGGATTCTGATACTGAATTTATTGGTTTATCGCTTGTTCACAAAAGTATTCATTGAAAAGAAAAATTGGAGAGGCCAACTTCCCTTGTTGGTGATTACCAAATTGTTTTTCCTGATCCCGATGACCATTTCATTGGTTCAATATTTCAATTACGAAGAAACCATTGACCCGATTGAAATCGTTTTGGTTCAACCAAACATTGATCCGTACACCGAAAAGTTTACTTCGGGCATGGAAGGGCAAATTGAAAAAATCGTCAACTTGGCTTCCCAAAAAGTAACTGCCAATACCGCTTTGGTCATGGCGCCCGAAACGGCGTTGAGTTATGAATTCAACGAGGATCAATTCAACCAATATCCGTTTTCTGCTCAATTGAAAGCCGCAACAAAAAAGTGGAATTGCGGATTGCTCATTGGAGCTTCAACCGTTCGTACTTTTAAAAATAAAAACTCCAGTGCTTCTCGTGCTTTTACTGATGGACCGGGATTTTGGGAAAGTTACAACACTTCACTCCTACTGAATCCAATGGGAAACAGTATTTTCATTCACAAATCGAAATTGGTGCTAGGCGTTGAAAAAGTTCCCTTCATTTCCATGATTCCTTTTCTGGAAGACTATTCGATTAAACAGGGTGGTGCTTCCGGAACACTTGGAATCGAAAAAGAACCACGCGTTTTGGTCACGCCCATGGGCGAAATTGCGCCTGTCATTTGCTACGAATCGGTGTACGATGAATTCATCAGCCAACAAGTGCGAAAAGGCGCAGAAATTATTTCCATTATCACCAACGATGGTTGGTGGAAAGATACACCTGGTTACAAGCAGCACATGAGTTTCGCTCGTTTGCGCGCCGTTGAAAATCGTCGTTCTGTTGCGCGATCAGCGAATACAGGAACCAGTGGGTTTATCAACCAGCGCGGTGATGTTTTGCAAGCTTCGTCATGGTGGAAACCGGAAGTTTTGCGCGCTTCGATCAACAAAAACAAAAAATTAACCGTCTACAGTCAATACGGAGATATGCTTGGTCGTTCTTTTGCCTTTGTCAGTGTTTTAATCCTTTTAATGACTTTCGTAAAACGGTTTAAAAAGAAATTTGGCGCCAAATAAAATGTCATTCAATGACAATCAAAAAAACGCAAATGAGCAATCCAGAAAAAAATGACACCAATCCGCAGCACATAGTCGAGGAACATGCCGACTATTTGTTTCAATTTGCCCTATCCAAAATCAAAAACCGTGATTTGGCTTTGGATTTTGTGCAGGATACGTTGGTGGTGAGTTTGGAGAAAATTAGTCAATTTGAAGGCCGAAGTTCTCTGCGCACCTGGATGACAACTATTTTGAACCGAAAAATCATCGATTACTGGCGAAAAGAGAAGAAATCGAATGGTTCCATTTCCTTGGACAGCATGACGCAATTGGGTTCTGTAACGATGCACGACCATTCACCCAAAAATCCAGAAGAAATCAATTTAGAGGAAGAGAAAAAAAACTTATTGGAACTCTGCATCGATAAATTACCTGAAAATCAGCGCGCTATTTTGATCGCGAAATATTACGATGAAAAAAATGGAGATGAAATTGGTAAGGAGTTTGGCATAACACCGTCTAATTTCTGGGTTATCATCCATCGTGCAAAAGCGCAGTTGCGTGATTGCATGGATAAAAGCTATTTGTCATGAATAAATATTGCGAAGAAACCGTCCTAAATGTGGAGAAATCATTTTGGCAGAAATTAAATTTCTGGACCAGTTTCCGTATGCGTTTTCATCTATGGTATTGTAAAAACTGCGCAGATTACAAGGAAGACAGTACTGTTTTACATCGATTGCTTTGCGGCATCCATACCAAGGACGTTCACGTTCACCTCCATGAGGACGAAAAGGAAAAATTGAAAAAAAAGGCTAGCGAATTGATTTCCAAACCTCAACCTTAAAAATCTCAAATACCTGTATAATTTTGTGGTGTAATCGTTTTCAATTTCGCTCTCACCTCATCCGAAACATTTAACTTGTCGATGAATTCGTGAACAGATGCTTTTGTTACGGCTTCATTTTTACGCGTCAAACCTTTCAAAGCTTCATACGGCTCTTCGAAACCAATGCTTCTCAAAACCGTTTGAATGGCTTCTGCCACAACCGCCCAATTGCGTTCCAAATCAGCTTCAATTGCCGCTTCGTTCAACAACAATTTATGCAATCCGTTCAAGGTAGATTTCAAAGCGATAAATGTGTGCGCAAACGGCATACCAATGGTTCTCAAAACGGTTGAGTCGGTCAAATCACGTTGCAATCTAGAAACGGGTAATTTTTCAGACAAGTGTCCAAACAACGCATTCGCAATGCCAATATTGCCTTCTGAATTTTCAAAATCAATTGGATTGACTTTGTGCGGCATGGCACTGGAACCGATTTCTCCTTCTTTCAATTTTTGTTTGAAATAATCCATGGATATGTACGTCCACATGTCACGATTCAAGTCCAAAATGATGGTATTAATTCTTCTCAACACATCAAAAAGTGCCGCGAGATTATCGTAATGGTCAATTTGTGTAGTCGTTTGGGAACGATTCAGCCCCAAATTGTTGTTGACGAAGTTGTTCGCAAAACTCACCCAATCATGCGTTGGATAGGCGATAAAGTGTGCATTGAAATTTCCAGTGGCGCCACCAAATTTTGAGGAGTACGGCATGGCTTCCAATTGCGCTTTTTGCACTTGCAAGCGTTCCACAAAAACTTTAATTTCCTTTCCCAAACGAGTTGGAGATGCAGGTTGACCGTGCGTTCTTGCCAACATAGGGATGTCTTTCCATTCATTTTGAAACACAATCAATTGATCAATCATGGAGTTCAAAAGTGGCAAATACGTTTGTGCAATCGCTTCTTTCAAAGAAAGCGGAATGCTCGTATTGTTGATGTCTTGGGAAGTCAAACCGAAATGAACAAATTCTAAATAGTTGTGCAAATTCAGTTCGCGCATTTTTTCTTTCACGAAATACTCCACGGCTTTTACATCGTGATTGGTAATTTTCTCTTTGTCTTTGATCCAGTTGGCATCGTCTTCTGAGAAGTTGGTACAAATGGCTTCCAAAGCTGGAATTTTGTCTTGTGGAAAATCGTTCATGCCTTCCATTCCCTCTTTCGACAAAGCAATCAAGTACTTGATCTCAACGATTACACGATATTTTATTAATGCAAATTCAGAGAAAAAAGGTCTTAATTCTGAAGTTTTGCCGTGGTAACGACCATCGATTGGGGAAATTGCCGTAAGAGAATTTAATTCCATGTTTTAATTTTTGTTGATTTTCAGCTACTTAACTGATTTCACGTGTAAAAAAGAAAGCGCAAAGATAGGAATTTATTAGCGAATTATAAAACGAACAGCTGGGATTAGGTTGTGGATTTGACGGAAAAAGAATTGGCGCCTATTTTCTAAACTATTTCTTATGGGACAGCAACCAATCGTAAAACTCATCGGTTCGGAAGTATTTTTCTGGTGCGCCGTGATTTCCCCCTTTCATCACGGTAAAAGTCAATTGATTTTCACCCTTGCAATTTTTAATCGCCGTGACCATTTTTTTTGATTCAGAAAAAGGAACCGCTTTGTCGCTGGTGCCGTGAACAATCCACAAAGGTAGAGTGGCTAAACTGCAAGCGTCCTGCACATTTCCTCCGCCACAAAATGCTGCCGCGGCAGCGATTCTTCCTGCATATTTTCCTGCAAAATGCAACGTTCCGTAACCACCCAAACTCATGCCCGCCACATAAATCCTAGAAGAGTCGACATTGTAATTGGCCAACATATAATCGAGTAATTCATTCAATTTATCAGGACTCCACGATTCGCCAGCCTTTACTTGCGGAGCCACTACAAACATGGGGACTTTTCGTCCTTTGTCCAATTCATGAATAACCCCATACTGGCGAACTTTTTGCAAATTCGTTCCACTCAAACTTCTTCCGTGCAGAAAAATCAAAAGGGGCTGTTTCGCTGCGCTATCTGATTTTTCCGGAAGCGAAAGCAGAAACGGATAACTCGATTTACCGATTTCTGCGGTAATTTGCCCCAGACTTTGAAATCCACAGAAGAAAAGAAGGGAAATAACTACTAGAATTTTAACCATGCGGCAAAAGTAGCCATTTCCCTTAAAATCAAAATCTTATTTTTTCACCCAGTTGAAGTTGAATCGCTCATCTTTTTCAGCAAGGCAGAAATATTCTCCACTTGGTAAATTGCGTACGTCCACTTCATTCAAACCTTCGTGCAATTCAATGATTTTTACTTTGTCACCAGTCAAACTAAAGAAGAATAGCTTGGAGTTGGCCAATCGATTGTCAACAGAAATATGAATGGAATTCACGGCTGGATTTGGGTAAAATAAAATGCCCTGTTGCGCATTTTCCTCGATTCCTGTAAAATCCAAATTGAGCACCAACGTAATCGTACTATCGCAGCCACTGCTATTTGGAATGACCTGAGTGTACGTTCCCGAGGAATTGTAAACTGTTCCATTCAAATTGTATTGATCCAACGAATTGATTGTTAAGGTGGAGGTCGTTGGTTGATTGACTGTTACCAAAATGGTGTCTTTGTTTGTACAAGTGCTGGTCGAACTTTGTCCAGACAAAATATACGTAGATGTTGCCGTTGGGGTAAACGCGATGTTGTTGAATACGCCGTTGTTCCAAGACAAAAATATTCCACCAGAACCCACTAAAGTAATGGATTCGCCAGCGCAAATCGAGGTGTCATTTCCTGCAAATACAGGTGGCAAGGGATTCATCTGAATGCTCAAACTATCCGATCGAACACAACCATTGGCGGCGACTCCTGTGACGGTGTAATATCCTCCATTTGTAACGACAAACGGAATTCCATCCGTCACACCGTTGTTCCAAGTATAACTTACACCACCCGAGCCTGACAAAGTAACGGTACTTCCTTCGCAAACCGTTAGATTGGAACCAGCATCGATAGAAATCGGATTCACAGTAACCACCACTTGATCCCAAGCTGAACAGCCATTCGCATCAAAACCAGTTACGGTGTAGGTTTTGGTGGTTGAAGGTGAAAAATTAACATCATTGGTAACATTGTTGTTCCAACTATACGTATTCGCTCCTGATCCTGATAAGGCCACAGATTGTCCTTGACAAATCGTCGCATCCAATCCAGCGCCAACACCCAATAATGAATTTGTCGAATTGTATAAATCTGCTATTTCGCAGGGTGTCAAAGCACGGTTCCAAACCCCAATATCATCCAGTTTTGCATTCATATAACCACCCGACATACCTTGTCCAACGTAGAGTGGCATATTCGCTTGCGTTACACTCGTATATGGAAAAATTGCGGTTCCTACCACAACGTTATTTTTATAATAAGTCATCGTTCCCGCATCATATACGCAAACATAGTGTTCCCAAACGTCCAAGGTAATCGCCGTTCCAATATTTATCCAAGCAGATTGTTGTTTATTGGTTCCGTAGGACATCGATGCTCCACCTTGCAGCAACCATATGAAATTTCCAGAAGCCGTTGTTGCATTGATAAGCGCAATTCCAGAAGCGGTTGTCGGTTTTGAAATCCAAATAGAAACCGTAAACGCACCTGTCGAATTGAACGTCCAGCTTGGTGTAGTCCGAATCATGGATTGGTCAATTCCATTGAAGGAATAAGCTGAATTCGGATTACCAAATCGGTCGGCTGTTAATACGGCTCCATTGTTGGTCAAATGACTCGCGTACGAACTTGCATCATTGGTATTTCCTGAAAAAGGCCAGTAACTCATCAATCCATATTGCGGAACATAATTGGGCACTTGCGCCATGGTAACATTTGTAATTACCAGAAAAGCGAAGAATAATTTTATTTTCATTTTCGTGATTTTAAAAATCTAAAATAACCTTTTTTACTCAATATAAAGTGGTTCAAAATGAATTGTAAGAGAAGGTTGGAAATTTGAAATTCCTGCATGCGCACAAAATCGTTTCCATCCCGATTTATAAATCAGTAGTTTTGTACCGTGAAAAGAATTGCAGTCAAAATTGCGTACAGAGGCACGAATTTCCATGGTTGGCAGCGTCAGCCCAATGAAATATCCGTGCAAGAAGTCATTGAAAACAATTTGTACAAGTTATTGGGGCAAAAAGAACATCCCATTGTTGGGTGCGGTCGCACCGACACAGGCGTTCACGCAAGCGAATATTTTTTTCACGTGGATATTCCCGATGAAATTGTTTTGCAAGATCTGGGGCACAAACTCAACCGAATGGTGGGTTCGGAAATTGTCATCAAAGAATTGAAGGAAGTTCCTACAGGTTGGCATGCGCGATTTGACGCCAAAAAGCGAACGTATCGCTATTTCATTCACCGAGAAAAAGATCCTTTCATCACCGACGAAAGCGTTTTTGTTCCTGGCCAATTGGATTTTGACCGCATGAACGAAGCTTGTCACTATTTGTTTGGCAAACAAGATTTTACTTCCCTTTCCAAATTGCACACAGATGTAAAAACCAATATTTGTACTGTCACAGAAGCAAAATGGGTTCAAATGAATGAAACGCGTTTTTATTTCGAAATCTCAGCGGATCGCTTCCTGCGCAACATGGTTCGCGCCACCGTTGGAACCCTTTTGGAAATCGGTCAAGGCAAAATAGCACCTTCCGATATGAAAACCATTCTGGAAAAAATGGACCGCGGAGCTGCTTCAATGTCGGCACCTGGACAAGGGTTGTTTTTGTGTGGTGTGGAGTATTAATTGGGACATGGGTTGGAACATGGAAAATGGACCGCTTCGCTGCTGGAGTATGGACGATTATCTTTTTAAGTTATTGATTTTCAAATTTAATATTACGGAAACACTATTTTTAACTGTAGAATTAAACGTTTAAATCTACGATTGAGTGGTGAATAGCCGCTTGTTGTGGTTAATTAAAGCCAGAGTATGAAAAGCATAATATATATCGCAATATTTTTGATGTCCTGCGGTGTAAAAACATCGGTAGAACAACCATTGTCCAACAATGAAAGGATTTCGGGTGATTGGAAAGTTACATCTAACAGAATGGTTAGAATACCGCAGAAAGACGATTTTCCAGAAGATGGCTACGGGAGTTTTAATGCTTTTTTCGGTGCTACATATTGGTCTCAATCAAATGGTAAAACTTTTGCATTGCAGGAAGATGGAAAAGTCATGACTGATTTGGTGGACTCAGAAAAGTTTGAGCAAATCAATATGCGCTATGATATTATCAATGACAGTTTAGTTGAATTTAGCTGCAAATTTCCCAAAGACACCATTTTAAATATTATGCCAGTAAACTATAAATTGGACAACAATAATATGACTTGGTTGATCGACGAATTATTAGAAATAAAACTAGAAAAGGAATAACCATAACATCAACTAATAGCCACGGGCTTAACAACCACATTCGAGAAGCCCGCGTCTCCTAGTTGAGGAACGTTACTTCACCACCAATATATAGTTGTTCTTCTTCCCTTTCCCCAACAGCACATATTTGTCGTTGATCAAGGCTTCGGTCGTGATGGTGAAATCCTCGCCTACTTTTTCTTTGTTGACTGAAATGGCGTTTCCTTTCAATTCACGTTTGGCTTCTCCGTTGGAAGCGAGAAAACCCGTTTTACCAGCAAGAGCTTCAACAATTGACATTCCGGCTGTTATATCCGCGCGATCTACTTCGGCGGTTGGCACGCCATCAAAAATGGCAAAGAAATTCTTCTCAGATAATTTTTTCAAATCATCGGCAGTGGATTTTCCAAAAAGAATATTGCTTGCTGAAATAGCTGCTTCCAATTCTTCTTTTCCGTGCACGCGCTCTGTAATGTCTTCTGCAACGGCTTTTTGCAATTTGCGCAAATGCGGTTCCGCTTGGTGTTCAGCAATCAATTGGTCGATTGCTTCCTTTTCCAAAAGGGTGAAAATCTTGATGTAATTTTCTGAATCTGTATCACTTGCATTCAACCAAAATTGGTAGAATTCATACGGTGTTGTTCGGTTGGCATCCAACCAAACGGCTCCCGAAGCTGTTTTACCGAATTTCGTTCCGTCGGCTTTTTTAATCAACGGTGTTGTCACGGCATACGCTTCGTTGCCACTTTTGCGGCGAATCAATTCGGTACCCGTCACAATATTTCCCCATTGGTCGGAACCACCCAATTGAACGATGCAATTTTTGTGTTCATTCAACCAATAAAAGTCGTAGCCTTGCACCAATTGGTAGGAGAATTCCGTAAACGAAAGCCCTGTTTCCAAACGCTTTTTCACCGAATCTTTGGCCATCATGTAGTTCACCGTAATGTGTTTTCCTACATCGCGGATGAAGTCCAAAAAGTTCATGTTTTTGAACCAATCGTAATTGTTCACCATTTCGGCTCCCGTTTCGCTGTCGTTGAAATCCAAAAACCGTGACAATTGCGCTTTTACACATTCTACATTGTGGTCTAATGTTGCGCCATCCAACAAATTCCGTTCGTCCGATTTTCCAGAAGGATCGCCCACCATTCCCGTTGCACCGCCGACCAAAGCAAACGGTTTGTGTCCAGCGCGCTGAAAATGGACCAAGGTCATGATTTGCACCAAATGTCCAACGTGCAATGAATCGGCTGTTGGATCAAAACCAATGTAACCCGAGCGAATTTGCTTGTTCAAAGCTTCTTCCGTACCCGGCATCATGTCGTGTATCATTCCTCTCCACTGTAGCTCAGCGATAAAATTCTTTGGCATTTTTTTAGATATTAGGATGGTAGGACTGTAAGATTTTTAAGATTCGAATGATTGACGTTTTCGTCTTAATGTCTTAACATCTTAGTGTCCTAAAATCCAATTATTTTTTACTTGTTAATTCCTTAAATACTTCTTCCAAACGTTTTTCTTCTACCCGAAGCGTAAGGACGAGCAATTTATTTTCTTGGGCGAATTGGGCAATTTGTTTTCTTAAATCCACGTGTGCATTTCCTTCAAACAACCAGCCCTCGCCTACTTTTTCTACTTTTCGAACATTGGCAATTTTCGATAGCCTGCTTTTCGATTGTTCGCCTTCAAATTCAGCGTAAATCGTGATGACTTGATCTTCATTTTGCAATTCGTTCGTTTTTCCATCGGCCACGATATCGCCTTTGTTGATGATGACCACACGGTCGCAAATCGCTTCCACTTCCTGCATGATGTGCGTAGAAAGCATCACTGTTTTTTCCTTACCGATTTTTTTGATCAATTCACGGATTTCTACCAATTGATTGGGATCCAAGCCGGATGTTGGTTCATCCAAAATCAAAACTTCGGGGTCGTGAATTATCGCTTGTGCCAAACCTACTCGTTGACGATATCCTTTGGAAAGCATCCCAATTTTTTTGTTTTGCTCCACCTCCAAACCAACGGCTTTGATCATTTCAGCAACACGGTCTTTTACATTTTTAATCTTGTAAATATTGCCGACAAAGGTCAAATATTCTTTCACGTACATGTCGAGGTACAAGGGATTGTTCTCTGGCAAATAACCAATGAGTCGTCGGGTATCCAAAGAATCCACATCCACGACTTTACCACACACTTTCACTTCTCCACTCGTGGAAGGAATAAAACCGGTAATAATTTTCATTGTTGTCGATTTACCCGCACCGTTTGGGCCCAAGAAACCAACAATCTCACCTTTTTTCACTTCGAAAGAAATGGAATTCACAGCTGCTTGTTCGCCATAGAATTTGGTCAGATTTTTTACCTCGATTGACATGATTTTTGTTTTGAAGGACGAAGATAATGAAAACATTCGCTGTTGGCTATTGGCTATTGGCTAATTTTTGCAAAATCGTCCAACCCATTTAGCCAATAGCCAATAGCTAAAAGCTAACCGTTACCTAGAGAAATTCTATATCTTTGTTCCCAATGTCCATGCAAGCGAAAGTTTTAAAGTCCACCGGGAAATTTTACAACGTTCTTTTACCGAACGGTGAACCGGTACTTTGTCGCATTCGAGGTAAAATTCGGATGTCGGGATTGAAAACAACGAATCCTGTTGCCGTTGGCGACGAAGTTATTATCGACGATGAATACGATGACGAAGGCCGTGGTATGATCACCGACGTGATGCCTCGCCGGAATTACATTGTCCGAAAATCGACGAATTTGAGCAAGCAAATGCAAATCTTGGCGGCCAATGTGGATCGGGCTTATCTGTTGGTCACATTGCATTCACCGAATACGCATTTGGCTTTTATCGACCGATTTTTAGTTTCCACCGAATCATTTCGCATTCCGTGTACGCTGCTTTTCAATAAAATAGACCAATATTCCGCTCAGGAAATGGAAAAAGTCGATGAGTATATCGCGAAATACGAAGCCATCGGTTATCCCTGTTATAAAATTTCCACGTTTGACGAAAAATCAATCGACTTCTTGCGAAATGAAATTTACGGTCAACAAGTGATGATAGGTGGACATTCCGGCGTTGGAAAAAGCTCTTTGATCAATGCCTTAGATCCGTCCATTTCCGCTCGAATTGGTGAAATTTCGCAAGCCCATTCGCAAGGTCAACACACGACCACTTTTGCTGAAATGTTTCCACTAAAAACAGGTGGCTTTATTGTCGACACGCCGGGAATTCGGGCGTTCGGTATTATCGAAATCGAAAAGGAACACATCGGTCATTATTTCAAAGAAATTAGAGAGTTGATGGACGGTTGCAAATTCAACAATTGCAAACACTTAAACGAACCGCAATGCGCTGTGAAAGAAGCCTTGAAAAATGGCGAAATCGCTGCAAGTCGATACGATAGTTACTGGCAGATGATGATGGAAGATCCCAACGACAATTACCGAAAAAATATTTACGGATGAGAATCGTTTTGCAAAGAGTAAGCGAAGCTGCTGTGAAAATTGAGGGAAAAATCCACGGTGAAATTGGCTCGGGTTTACTAATCTTGCTTGGCATTGAAGCAGAAGATACGTCCGAAGACATCGATTGGTTGTTGGGGAAAGTGATGCAAATGCGGATTTTTTCAGACAAGGATGGAAAAATGAATGAAAGCCTTTTGGATCAGGAAGGCGAAATGCTCATCATCAGCCAATTTACTTTGCATGCTTCGACGAAGAAAGGCAATCGCCCCAGTTTTATAAAAGCCGCACGACCTGAACTTGCCATTCCACTGTACAAAGCATTTATAGCCAAAGCTGAAAAGGAAATTCCGGGCAAAGTTCAAACCGGAGTTTTTGGTGCTGATATGAAAGTAAGTTTGATCAATGATGGACCGGTAACGATTTGTTTGGATTCAAAAAATAAAGAGTGATTTTATTGATGAGTAGGATTATAGGACATCAAGATTGTAGGAATAACTCCTATTTCGTCTTAAAATCCTAAGCTCTTAAAATCTTAATGTCAAATAGATGGAAATAAAAGAAGCGCAAAATATAGTCGACAAATGGATCAAGGAAGTTGGAGTACGGTACTTCAATGAATTGACCAATATGGCCATGCTTACGGAAGAAGTTGGCGAGGTGGCGCGCATCATTGCTCGTCGATATGGTGAACAAAGTGAAAAAGAATCGGACAAAAATAAAGACCTCGGCGACGAACTGGCAGATGTTTTGTTCGTATTAATTTGTTTAGCCAACCAAACGGGTGTAGATTTGGAGGCTGCTTTGCAGAAAAATTTAGAAAAGAAAACCAATCGCGATAGCGAACGGCATATAAATAATGAAAAATTGAAATGATTTAGATTTAAAGACTTTAGGACTTCAAGATTTAAAGACACGCCAAATAGGCAATTCTCAAAAATCCTAGTATCCTAAAATCTTACTATCTTAATATCCTAACTATGGCATTCGAAAAATTACAAGAAACATTAATCGAAAATTTAAATACAGCTGGATTTAGCGATTTTTTGCCCGCTCAACAAAAGTTGTTTACAAAAATTCGGGAGGGAAAAAACCTCATCGTGATTAGCGAAGGTGGAATTGGATTGTCAACCTTGTTTATCATAACAGCTTTGCACAAGGTGCCAACGCCTGAAGAAGGATCTCCGCGCGTTGTTATTATTTGCGCCACTGACAATGAAGCCGTTGCTCGCTACGAGGATTTGAAAAAATGGTCCCGCCACATGGATTTGACAATTGACTTGGCACACGATCGAGGCAAACAAATTCAACAGCGAAACGATATTTTTGATGGAACCGAAATTGTGATTGGAACGACCAAACGGATTTACGATTTGTACATTCAAAGTGGATTGAACTTGAACATGCTTCGCTTATTTGTGATTGACGACGCCAACCAAACTTTGGTGAAAAACAACCCTGGATTCTTGTCCCGCTTTGCGGACAGTTTGCCAAAATGCCAAATATTAATCGGCGCGAAAACCTACAATGAAAAGCTAGAATCGTTCTGCGAGCAGATTCCTTTTGGGTTTTTGAAGGTGAAAATGTAGGTTTTTTACCGCGGAGAGCGCAAAGTCTAGATTATTATCGGGACTCCGCGACCTTTGCGGTTAATCCACTAACATCTGAGCCACAATTTTATCAATGGGAAAGGTCATGTCATCCGCTGAAAGTTGGTCCAATGAACGCCAAACCAATTTTTCGCCTTCGGATGCGTGTTGATGATCGAGTGAAACGGTTTCTAGTAAATGAGCATCGGCGTATTTCACCCAATAATAAAAACTAAACAGTTGTTGATCAGGACTGAAAGCCGAAACTTGGTGGAAATCATTGACATAAAACAAATCGCCTACTTCGACATCAATTCCACATTCTTCTTGAAATTCGCGATGAAGGCATTCTTTTTGTCCTTCGCCAAATTCTAATCCACCACCCGGAAATTTTATCATGGATTTTCCAAAACGCAATTCGGACGACAGCAAAACTTCTTTTCTGTCGTTGATTAAAATGCCGTATACACGAATATTAAATTTGTTCATCCTTTTGTGAAACACATTCTTAAAGTTAAACGACGAGTGTCATAATAAAGCAAACAAGAAGCCCTAAAAAAAATTCCTTGTCTTGCCATTATTGACTTACTACTAATTTCGTGGATATAAACAAAGGTGTGGAGCTGACAGCGTTAGTAAATTCTGCTGAACACATCGTGACTTCAATGTTTCCATTAACATAATTTACAAAGACTTTCTCATTGCCTTTTATATAAAACGCATTCACCCATTTTGTAACCGTCACAGCAACTTCTTTTGGATCATCCGTCAATGGATAATAGCCATGACCAGTATAAGTACTGTATAGTCCTGGCTTAGGAGGAGTTGTGCCATTAAAAGCAAAACTTATTTGAGCGTTTCCCACCTCGCCATTTATTACATTCACGGAACCAGTGCTGTGCTTGTAAACAAATGTATAGGTTTCGTCCCCAACACCTCCAATTGAGGAAGTTCCCGTATTATCTGGAACAGTACAGGATGGGTTTGAAATTGGTAAAATCTGAACATCATCCACTCCATTTTTTTGAATGCATGAACCATTTCGAATTGCTCCTTTATAGTGACCACTATGTTCTGCAGTTGCTGAATCCGTTAATATGTAATAGGAATTATTGATGTATTCAGAAGGAGTCAATTTTTTAATTTCTCCATTTGGAAAAGTTATTTCAATTGTTTCGCTGTATGGTGATTCATAATACATTTTCAAAGGCCACCCAATTTGAACGTTTTCTTCAATGTTAAAATAGATTGTCTCGGGCTCGCTGCATTCAGCTTCTTTTTTTTTGCAGCTAGTGAATAAAAATGGTATTAGGAGTGTTGCTAAAATAATTTTTTTCATTTGGTCTAATGGTTAGGTTAGTTAAATTCAAGTGAATATATGCTTGCAAAAGTGCAAAAAAAATTCAGGATAAAGTTAGGTGGATTTACGGTTTTAGCCTGCAAAATTCGTAAATCCAAACCACTCAAATGTCCACTATTTTAGAATCGCCGCAATATTGGGTTTGAACTATAATTCTGGCCTCATCACTTTGCCACAGATTACGCAGATTTAAGGGATTAAGTTTTGTTATTTGACCGAGATGCATAAATTCATGCCTGTTCGTAAAAAAATCTGTGAAATCTGTGAAATCTGCGGCTAAAAAATTGAGTCTTGTCTTCAACCTAAAATCGCGGCAATATCCGGTTTGAAATACAATTCTGATTTCATCACCTTTCCATCTTCACGATAAATCGGTTGTCCGTTTGCGTCGAGTTTACTCATATTCGAGCGTTGGATTTCTTGGAAAACTTCTTCGATTTTGTGTTGCATTCCGTGTTTCAAAATCGTTCCGCAAAGAATGTACAACATATCACCCAAAGCATCGGCCACTTCGACTAAATCACCGTTTTTAGCCGCTTCCATGTACTCTTCATTTTCCTCTGCCATCAAACGGTGACGTAATTCGATGTCTGAAGTTGATAAATCTACAGTTGGTTCGTAGCTGTTGCCTATTTTGAAAGCAGTGTGAAAAGTTTCAACTGCCGAAATAATTTCTTGAAATTGCATGTATACTATATTTGAGATTTGAAAAATAAGGAAAATCTCTCGGCTTCCTAAAATCTATTTCGATTATCTTTGCGCCGAGGTGAAGAAAAAAGAAGGAATTCAATTCAAAGCGATATTACTGTTACTGGTCTATTTGATTAGCAGCATTCCGGCCTTGTTGTTCCACCATCACGAAGCGCCCGTTGAAACATACGAAAGTGCCACTTCCTGTGAAAAAGTAATCTACTTTGCCCATGAGGATGGCGGTTGTCACCACAAATCACACATTACCCAAGAGCCTGAAAAATGTTGGCTCTGCGACCATCATACGTTTTCGCCGCAACTTTTTCAAGAAGTAAGTACGGAAATTTTTGCAATCGAATTTGGTACTGAGTGTCCAGCATTCTCCAATCGCTATTATTTCCAAGCACCCTCGCAATTTTTCAATCGAGGTCCTCCAAGGATTTCATCCTATATCGCCTAGTATTTTCAGGACAATTTTTCGTGTCCTGAACAATTATTTTATTTCATAAAAAGATATTGAAGATGAAAATCAAGTTCATTTACACTTGCCTTGTGCTTTTCTGCGCAGCGCAAAACGTCGTCGCTCAAAACCAAATTTCAGGTGACGTAAAAGAAGAGAAAACCAATGAAATTTTAACCGGAGTGACGGTTTACATTACTGATTTAAAAACGGGCACAGCCACCGATCAAGACGGGAAATTCAAATTAGACAACATCAAATCAGGCACCTACCTTTTTGAAATCAATTTGGCGGGTTTCAAAAAAAGAGTCGAACGAATCTCCATTGTCAAGGACACCGTTCTTCATTTTCGGCTGAGCGAATCGGTAGCTGAATTGAATGAAGTGGTTGTAACGGCCGTTTCCCATTCCACCGAATTGAAGTTGAGCCCCATCATCATCAAACCCATCGACATGGCTTCGCTGAACGAAAGTAGTTCCACCAATTTAATCGACGCGTTGAAAAACGTTCCCGGCATAAGTCAAATTACGACCGGTGCTGGAATTTCCAAACCAACGATTCGAGGATTGGGTTACAACCGGGTAATTTCACTTTACAACGGAATTCGCCAAGAAGGTCAGCAATGGGGCGACGAACACGGAATTGAAATTGATGAATATTCCATCGACCGCATTGAAATTGTGAAAGGACCAGGAAGTTTGATGTACGGTTCGGACGGTATCGCTGGAGTTTTAAATTTCATTTCGCCGAAAGCTCTATCGTCGGGCCAGATCAAAACACAACTCATTTCCAATTACCAAACCAACAACAATTTGATCGGCTATTCGCTCTCAAACGCGGGCAACAAAAATGGTTATCAATGGTTGGGACGTTTCAGTAATAAATACGCCGGCAACTACCAAAACAAATACGATGGCAAAGTCTACAACTCCGGTTTCCAAGAATTCAACGGAAGTTTATTTTTGGGAATCACGAAAAAATGGGGGTATTCTCATGTGAATTTGAGTTCGTTTAACAACTCCATCAACATGGTGGAAGGCGAACGGGATAGTTTAGGAAATTTCATGGTCATGAGTTCGGATGGCAATGGTTCTGTTTTGGAAAATTCCGCAACGGCAAAAGATTTAAACGGTTACCAAGTAGGATTTCCGCACCAAGAAGTCAACCATTTGCGGGTTTTGGTGAACAATTACTTTATCCTCAAAAAAGGAACTATTCACGTGGATTTGGGCTATCAAAACAACCAACGAAAAGAATTTGGCGACGTGGCAAATCCCAACGATAAAGCGTTGTTTTTCGATTTGAATACCTTTAATTACAGCGTTAGCTACAATTTCAAAGAAAAGAAAGGTTGGGAAACATCGATTGGAACAAGTGGCATGCAACAACACAATGCCAACAAAGGTTTGGAATTTCTGGTGCCGGAATACAATTTATTCGATGTTGGCGGATTTGTTTTTACCCAAAAAACCTTCAAAAAATTGACCGTTGCGGGTGGTTTGCGTTTCGACAACCGAAATATTCAAACCGAAACGCTGATTTTGGACAGTTTGGGAGCCGCGGTTTCACAGGCAGACAACAGCACTTTTACAAAATTTACGGCCTTCACTAAAAATTACAACAGTTATTCAGGAAGCGCAGGCTTGTCATATCAAATCAATAAAAAATCGACCTTAAAATTCAATCTATCGCGTGGTTTTCGAGCACCGAATATTGCAGAAATCGCTTCCAACGGTCGACACGAAGGCACTTTGCGCTACGAACATGGAACGCCCAATTTGAAGGCAGAAATTAGTCATCAAATTGATTTGGCCTACTTCATCAATTCCGATCATGCCACTTTCGAGTTCACGCCTTTTGCCAACTTCATCTCCAATTATATTTATTCGGAGAAGTTGACCAGTTTTTTTGGAGGAGATTCCATACCTGATCCAGCTGATCCCGCACCTGCTTATCAGTTTGCGCAGGGAAATGCGACCTTGTTGGGCGGTGAAATTTATTTGGATGTTCACCCACATCCTTTCGATTGGTTGCACATTGAAAATAGTTTTTCCTACGTGCAAGCAACCCAAAACAAGCAACCCGACAGCACAAAATATTTGCCGTTTATTCCTGCGCCAAAATACCGAGGAGAATTGCGTGCCCAGTTTAAAAAAGTGGGGAAAAATTTGACCAATGCTTACGTGAAGTTTGCCGTGGATCATTATTTCGATCAGAACAATTACTACCGAGCCTATCAAACGGAAACCGCTACCTCCGGTTACACACTTTTGAGTGCTGGTTTGGGCACGAATGTATCTGCATTTCACCGAAGCAATTTTATGAGTATTTATTTAAGTGCCGAAAACTTGGGAAATGTGGCTTATCAAAGTCATTTGAGTCGTTTGAAATATGCGCCCATCAATCCTTTAACAGGACGAACGGGCGTGTTCAACATGGGAAGAAACATCAGTTTAAAAGTGATTTTCACTCTTTAAAAAACTAAAATCAGACGTTCTTGCTAACTCTTGTTTCGGCACGGTTGGCAAGAACGTTGGTTTTCAAATCATCAATTGTTCAACTACCTTTGTGAAAATGGATCATCATGTCTAACTATTCGACTTTTTTCTTTTCCTTGTTTTTTGCAACTTATGCCCTGGCTGATTTAAAATACAATCCAGTTCAATTTTCTTTGAGTACGGAAAAAGAATCCTATTACGAAGGAGAAAAAATTACTTTTTTGATCACGATTACCAATACCAGCGAAGATCAATCCTACCCCGTTCTTTTACCAAACACCCAAAATTCAGGACAAAAGTTATTTTACCTCAATTTATACGACAAAGCCAACAATACTTTTATTTTAAGAGCCACGGAAGACCGGGAAATCAACTTACCGATGGATCAACCTGGAACGGTGGAAATTCGATATCTGAAACCTTTGGAACAAATTGTGTTGCCGATTTATATGAATGATTTTGAAAATTACACTGTTTCCAATAACGCACATCACCGTTTTGAAATCCCGATTTTTGCTGGAATTTACAAAGTAAATTTAACCTACAATCCCAACGGAATCGCTTTGGGTGACAGTATTTATCATTATTACAGCGATTTCGATGAAACACAAAATTTCAGTCCAAAACAAGAGATGCATGAAAATGGTTTTACCACTCATTTCATTCCATTAAAGATCAAGCGAAGTAAGGCCACAGAACTAAGCTGGGAAGGAAAAAATTACTTCATCCGATACGAAAGTGACTTATTTTGGTATTATGCAGATAGTCTGGGCAATGGTAGTTCAATGAATTTAGTGCATCTCTCGAATTTGCCCGTTGACAGTTGCTCACTTCCAAAAGGAGAATATTTTTACTCGCATTTCTACGAAATTTATGCCGAATACATCAATCGATTTGAGGATGGTGATGTAAAAGAATACCGAAAGTATTCCAATTATTGTCCCGAATACCTGTACACAGAAAAATACAACGACGAAAAACAACTCACCTTCCTCGGCCAGCAACTTCCCGATGGACGATTTTACAGTGCAACGTATAACCAACCTCAAAACACCAAGCAACAGGAATCCTATTGTCTATCCAACGGGACCAAATGTATGGTTACCAACTACACATACAATGAAAAAGGTGAACTGATCCAGAAATTGGTCTCCCACACTGAACCATGTATGGAGGTAGAACTGAATGGAAAAATACGAAGTTACCGCAAGGGAATTTTAGAGATTGGACATTGACCGTCAGCAACCAAGGTGTTTTTTCCACCGGGATGAAATCAAAAAAATGTTAAAGTAAAACAATGGAATACCTTGTGTAACAAACATTGCGGATAATAACTGTTTGACAACGTAAATTGCGGGAGTAATTGAATACAAACCCAAAATTTAAAGCCATGAAAAGTGTACTTATTATTTTCGCTCTTACCTTTTTCACCATTGCAAGTTGCAAAAAGGACGTTGTTGCTAACCCAGCAACAGATATAACTTCTCAAATCAACGCTTTTCCATCTGAACCCTTAAATGCCGATGAAATAAAAAGTTTGACCTTGATGCGTGAAGAAGAAAAGCTCGCCCACGACGTCTACGTTACCTTGTATAACAAATGGGGCGTGAATGTCTTCAACAACATTTCTTCTAGTGAACAAACGCATACAGATGCCATTTTGACGTTGCTCAACAAATACAGTCTTCCAGATCCTGTGCATACAAATGTTATTGGTGTATTTACAGACTCTACTTTGCAAACCTTGTACAACAATTTGGTGGCGCAAGGCACCAATAGTTCCTTGGATGCATTCTTGGTTGGAGCAACCATTGAGGACTTGGATATCTACGATCTCAATGATTGGACAACCAAAGTAGACAACCAAGATATTCTCTACGTTTTTGCCAATTTGAACAAAGGAAGCAGAAATCACATGCGCTCTTTTTACAGCCAAATCGTTAGTGCTGGAGGAACATATACAGCACAATTTATTACCCAAACGGAATTAGAGGCTATCCTGAACAGCCCTAAAGAAAAAGGTTCCCTTTGACCCATTGTGAACTTTTCAACAAGAATAAAAGGCGGTAGAGGAAAATTTTTACCGCCTTATTTCGTGTATAATTTTAGCTAGCATTCTCGATGAACGAAAGATATTTTTGTACTTTCATAAGAAAATCAGCAAGCATGAAACCAAAAATTGGAATAGCCTTATCTGGCGGTGGCGTGCGAGGCGTTGCTCATCTGGGAATATTAAAAGCCTTGGAAGAATTTGGTGTAGCGCCGACTATTATTTCAGGAACCAGCGCTGGAGCCATTGCCGGTGCATTTTATGCCAAAGGATATTCAATTGCTGAAATTCTAGAAGTGGTTAAAAATGGTCATTTCTTCAGTTTTTCGAATATTTCCCTCGAAACCAAAGGTATATTTTCAATGAAAGGATTTGAAAAAATCTACAACCAATATTTTCCAAATAACTCATTTGAAGAACTAAACATTCCATTATACATTGCCGCAACTGACATTTTAAAAGGAGAAATCCACTATTTTCAAACGGGAGAATTGGCGCAAGCCATCATGGCTTCCAGTTCCGTTCCTGTCGTTTTCAAGCCAATTGCTTTAAACGACACACAATACATTGATGGAGGGATACTTGACAACTTCCCGATAGATCCCTTGATAGGGAAATGCGATAAAATCATCGGGATTGACGTAAATTCCATTCAAAAAGAGGAAAAAGAAATTGGAATTAAAAACATTCTCGACCGCAGTTTTCACCTAGCATTGGGAAACTCTTTACGCCACAAAGTGGACAAATGCGACCTCTTCATCCAACCACCAAATATGAGTCAATTTAGCCTTTTTGATTTGAAAAAAATTCAAGACATTTATGATTATGGCTACGAATATGGTTTGACGCTTGAAAATGACGTGAAGTCTTTGTTGGAGGAATAATCATCCGCCAAGAATGTCAAGGTCAATAGTCTTGCATAAATCCGTAAACTCACATTGGTAAAGCCGGAACAAATCAATTCGTTCTGTGTCATTGAAAATCATTTTAACATATGCTGGCTGGTTTCTGAATCCTTTTCGCGCTTGAATTTCTTATATTTACTGAGAATACAGCAATAACGTGACATATGAAAAAAATCATATCCTTTCTTTTTCTTTCAAGCTTCCTGTTTTCTTGTCAAGCAGACAAGGAGATGAGTTCAGTGAATCCTGTTGTATGGGCTAACCGAAAAGCGAATTACAATCCAATCGATTCACTCATTTCAGGAAGTACTTATTTGTCAACTTATTCTGAAATCTATAGTCAAAACGAGCACAGTACATTCAGTTTAACGGTAACGGCAAGCATTCGAAATGTGAACAAAGAAGATACAATCTACATCGACAAAGCCATTTATTTCAATACCAAAGGAGACGCCATTCGTTCGTATTTCGATCATCCGATTTACATTTCACCCATGGAAACCATTGAAATTGTGATCGACGGGAAAGACATCGCCGGTGGCACAGGCGGGAATTTCCTTTTTGATTGGAAAACAAAACCGAATGTCCATGAACCCCTCTTTGAAGGAGTCATGATATCAACCAACGGCCAACTAGGGATTTCATTTCTTACCCAGGGTATTAGAACGAAGTAAAATGCTCACAGCCATCTTTACCAAAATATTTTTTCTAATTGCCGTAATTGATCCTTTGGGAAGTGTGCCCGTATATTTGGAAGCAACGAAACAATTTGATAAACACCACAAGAAAAAAATAGCCCTTCGCGCCTCTTTTATTGCGTTTTGCGTGCTCCTATTTTTCATTGTTGTAGGACAAATTATTTTGGAAGGAATGTCCGTTTCGCTCAATGCATTTCAAGTTTCCGGCGGTGTCATTTTATTTTTATTTGCCTTAACTATGATCTTTGGTGATGGCAAACCATCGAATGAAAAATCGAAAATTACGGATTACAAACACGTCACGATTTTCCCAATTGCAATTCCTTCTATTGCCTCTCCTGGAGCAATTATGGCGGTTGTGTTAATGACAGATAATCATTTGTATACAATTCAAGAACAAATTACCACTACTTTTCTCGTGCTTTTTGTTGTGGCACTTACCATGATCCTTCTACTCGCCGCCAATCATGTTCAAAAGAGAATTGGAGAATACGGGATTTCCATTATTAGTAAAATCATGGGGATGATTCTGGCATCGTACGCGGTACAAAGTATCTTGACAGGTTTGAAGGATTTTTTTCAATAAAACATTTGGGTCGGTTCATCTTGTAGCAGATTTCATAAAATGTCTTTTCGGGAGTAAACTCCGAAGCTTCTAATTTTCAATTGGTGTGGACTCGCTTTTGCAAGTCTATAAAGAAAGTAGGTAGCAAATTTTACAAAATCTTTATACGACTATCCGTACCTTTGAAATAAAAACCGTGGACATTCTTACCACCCGAAAATACAGTCTAAAGAAACAATATGGGATCAGTATTTTCCTCATTCTCTTCACTGCTTTGCTTTGCTTTTTTGCCGCACCCTGGATTGGTTACCGAGTTGTGGCGTTTTTATTGTTACTCGTGGTTTCGGTTTTGGCCATTTTGTTTGATATTTTCCCTGTTTTAATTGCTGCGTTGCTAAGCGCCTTGATTTGGAATTTCTTTTTCATTCCTCCTGTTTTCAACTTTCACATTGGTTCGCCAGAAGACGGTTTGATGTTTTTAATGTACTTCGTAATCGCCTCGATCAATGCGGTGTTGACGTTTAAAATCCGCGAGTTTGAGCAGAAAGAACAAAAAGAACGCGAACGGTTAAAAAGCATTGCTTTGTACAATACCTTATTGAATTCACTTTCACATGAATTGAGAACACCAATTTCGGCCATTATCGGTGCCATTGATACCTTGAACAGTTCCGAAAACACCTTGTCTTTGAAGGTGGAAAAAGAACTGTACACGGAAATTGAAACTGCGTCTTTGCGCTTAAACCGGCAAGTGGAAAATTTACTCAGCATGAGTCGACTGGACGCTGGAATTTTAAAACCCAAACTGGACTGGTGCGATATCAACGAATTGATTTTTAGAATCCTAAAAAATACAGAACCCGATGCGATTCATCACCGCATTCACTTTGAACCAAAAGAAAATCTTCCCTTGTGCAAAACGGACCGTGGATTTTTGGAGCAAATAATTGGCAATCTTGTTTACAATGCCTTGCATCATACACCCGAAAATTCGTTGATTCTTATCGAAGTCGATTGTCAAAACAATTCTTGTCAGTTTGTGGTCTCCGACAACGGCTTGGGTTTCCCCGAAAAAGAAATTGCATTTGTTTTTGACAAGTTTTATCGGTTGTCGCACGCAAAAACGGGCGGAATTGGTTTGGGATTGTCAATCGTCAAAGGTTTTACAGAAGCACTCAATGGTAAAATTATATTGGAAAACCAGAAAAATGGAGGTGCCAAATTCACCATTATTTTACCGGTAGAAACCACCTCATTACTCGATTTTGACCATGAATAAAGCAGAAATACTCATCATCGACGATGAACCCCAAATCCGAAAACTGTTGCAAATCAATTTGGAGAGCAACGATTACAAAGTAATTCAAGCAGCGACAGCCAAAGAAGGATTGTTGTTGGCGGCCAATCATCCTCCAGATTTGATCTTATTGGACATCGGCTTGCCAGATGCAAGTGGACACGAAGTTTTGCAAAAATTACGTGAATGGTATAACAATCCTATTCTGATCCTTTCTGTACTGGACGATGAAGTGGATATTGTTTCGGCACTCGATCATGGTGCCACCGATTATTTAACAAAGCCTTTTCGAACGGGTGAATTATTGGCTCGTATACGCTCGGCACTGAGAAGAAGTCAAAGTGAAATGAATGAAACAACACTCATTTGTGGCGCTCTTGAAATTGATTTTGTGGCCCGAGTGGTGAAAAAAGACAGTCAAATTCTAAAACTCACGTCGACCGAATATAGTTTGTTGATGCTCTTTATGAAAAATGAAGGAAGAGTGTTGACCCATCAATTTATTTTGAAACAAATATGGGGAGTTGGCCGACAAATGGAAACCCACTATTTGCGCGTATTTGTCGGTTCGTTGCGCAAAAAAATTGAAGAGAACCCCAATTTCCCAAAATACATCATTACTGAAAGTGGTGTCGGTTATCGATTTTCGTGAAAAAAAATTCTTCTTGTCTTTTTCATAAAGTAAAATTTCATCTTTATAAAATTTTTATCTCCTCACACCAAAACTTGATTTTTTCCATAGTTCATTGCCCTGAACTTTGCCTTGTAAATCAGAAGAAGCAAAATTCTTCCTTGAAAAGGCAAAAATGAAAGAAATTCAAATCGATTCGGAAACGGCTCACCATATAGTTCAGACATTTCAACTATTAAATGCGCTTTCAAAAAAATTGAAAGAGGATCCTTTTGCGCAGTGGAAACAAGTGGTGGACGGTGGAGATGAATTGAATACTTGCATGAATCATGCAATGCAAGACACAACCTTGCAAAATTTCCAAATTCACTTAACCGACATGTTACAGCGTTCAACTACTTTGAAAAGTATCACTGAAAATTTCAATCCACCAACTCCTGAAATAGATCATCTCTTTTCGCATCTGATAGAAAATCTTCAAATGCTGCTTTCTACCTATTCCTCAAAAAAGTAAAATCATGTACAAAACCTTTGTGAAACAGGTCGCAAGTTTGCAAATCATCGTAGGATTTGTCATGTTGGTACCCATCATTGTTTCCCTCATTTATCAAGAATGGTATCCACTTTTGGGATTTTTAATTTCGGGAGCCATAACGTTGGTCATTGGATATTCTTTGTATTTGCTATTCAAAAACACAGACGAGCCGAAGGACAAACATTCGCTTGCCATAGCGGCGGTTGGCTGGTTGATGGTGATTGTTTTCGGCGCTTTGCCTTACTATGTTACGGCGTGGATTACCCCGTTTGAGGTGATGCAAAAATTCGTTCCAGTTGGAATGGATTACACGCCCAGTTTGTTGAACTTCAAAAATCCATTGCATTGTATTTTTGAAAGTGCCAGCGCTTTTACTACTACGGGACTCACCATGGCGTATCACGAACCATCGGTTGGTCGTACCATCAATTTCTATCGCAATTTCTCGCAATTTATTGGCGGAGCAGGTTTTATCGTGATGGCATTGGCCGTTTTCAAACATATCCCTGGGCAAGGCGCGATTAAATTGTATGGTTCAGAAGCGAGTGGCACCAAGGTTCGAACAAATGTGATTCAAACAGCCCGAGCCATCTGGAAAATTTACATTTTGATTACGTTTCTCGTTTTTGTTATTCTGTTTGTCGGAACGTTGATTATTCTCCCGGATTACCCCATTTCAGAAGCATTGTTCGATACCATCAATCACGCCATGGCGGGACAATCTACAGGTGGTTTTAGTAATTTGGATGATAGTATTGCCACCTACAAATCTCCGGCTATGGATTGGTTGTATATTTTTCCGATGCTCATTGGCGGAATGTCACTTCCCTTTCTATACCGATTGGTGATGCTTGGCGAGGTAAAATTGCTTTGGAAAGATATTCAAACGAGAGCTTTGTTACTTGCCTCCTTATTTGGTGGAATTGTGCTTTCGTTTTTCCTCTACAAAGCAGCCATTGTTCCCGACCCCATTCGTGAAGGAATGTTTCAATTCGCAACTGCCTTAACGACAACAGGTTGGCAAACTTCCAACATCGGTGTGTGGGATGATTTATCCGTTTTGTTCATTGTATTTGGCGCCATGATCGTTGGAGGTTGCGCTGGAGGAACGGTCGGGGGAATAAAAATCATTCGGGCGTTGTTGCTTCAAAAAGGTTTGCGCTGGCATGTCAACAAAGTTTTTCTTTCCAAAAACACCATTAAAACTGTAAAATTCAATGGTAAACTAATGCTTCCAAGCGAAATGAATTCGGAATTGGCCAAAGCTGGACTTTTTACTTTAATTTACTTACTGTTTGTTTTGGTTTCCACCATGATAACCATTGCCTATATGCCAAAAAGCTTCACGATGGCAGACGCACTTTTCGAATCGGCCTCCGCACAAGGAACGGTTGGTTTGTCGTCGGGAATCAGTGATCCAAGCATGTCCCCAATATTAGAAATGGTTTATGTAATTCAAATGTGGGCTGGGCGCATTGAAATTATTCCCGTTCTGGTATTACTGCGAATTATTTTTTACCGCACCAAACCGCAAATTGTTTAATTAAATAAATACGAAAAATGCATATAATCATAATCGGTTCAGGACGAACTGGAAAACATGTTATCGAATCAGCAGTTGCTGATGGTCACGATGTTTTTGTCATAGAAAAAAGTCAAGAGGCAGCAGAATGGGTGGCAACACATTTTGATTGTGTTGTGATCCACGCGGACGCAACTAGTTTGGAAGCGCTAAAAGAGGCAAAAGCCGAAAAAGCAGACGCCATAATTGTGACAACCAATGACGATGCTGTCAATTCTTTGGTGATACTTTTGGCAAAACAATTGGGCGTTAAAAGATTGGTAAGTTCTGTAAACAACGAAGATCATTTGCCCATATTTGAGCAATTGGGAATTGATACCGTAGAAAGTCCGTATCGATTGAATGGCCGCTATTTGTACCGTGCAATTCAAGGGCCAAATGTGAAAGAATTCTTAGATTTAGGGGATGGTTTTGAGGTATTGGAAATGGTTGTCGAAACCGAATCCATCCTCGTGAATAAATTGATCAAGGAATTGAACAAAGCGAAAATTCTACCCAACGACACCCGAATTATTCTCATCAAACGGAACAATCAAATCATTGTGCCCGATGGAGAAACCCGCGTCTTCATAAAAGATATTGTGGTAGTTTTGTCAAAACGAAACAAAGTAGCCCAAATATCTCAAATTTTTGGAAAATGAAAATTGAATTGAAACCGATCATTCTCCTCTTGTTGATTCTTTTTTCAACGAGCAATTCTCAGGCACAAGAGGCAAAAGATACGATCGCTTGGAATCAAAAACCAACGATTGAATTCTCGGGTTTTGTCGATATTTTCTATGCCTATGATTTTAATCAGCCAACGGGCAATATTCGCCAGCCTTTTCTTTACAATCACAACCGACAAAATGAGTTCAACCTCAATGTAGGTTTTCTAAAAATAGCAGTTAAAAATCCGCAATACAGAGCCAATTTAGCGCTTCAAGCCGGAACCTATGCGCAAGACAATTATGCCGCCGAACCTAGCATGTTGCGAACTATTTTCGAAGCCAACGTCGGGATTTCTATCAGTAAAAAAAACCGACTTTGGCTGGATGCTGGTATTTTTAGTTCGCACATCGGTTTTGAAAGTGCCATTTCATCCGACAATTGGACCTTAACTCGCTCCATCTTGGCAGAAAATTCGCCTTATTATTTATCCGGAGCAAAATTGACATTTCAACCCAATTCTAAGTGGGAAATGGCCGCTTTGGTTTTAAACGGCTGGCAACGAATTCAGCGTTTGCCTGGCAATTCAATTCCGTCTTTTGGTACGCAATTAAAATTTGCGCCATCCAAGAAAATCACACTGAATTGGAGCACATTTATTGGAACGGATGACCCTGACAGTTTGCGGAGAATGCGGTATTTCAACAATTTCTATGGGCAATTGCAACTTTCCAAACGGATAGGATTGATTGCCGGTTTCGATGTTGGATTTCAACAAAAAACTAAAAATACCAATCAGTACAATAGTTGGTACAGTCCGGTACTTATAGCGCAATTCAAACTTACCAACACATGGAAAACAGCCTTGCGTGCAGAATATTATGATGACCAGAAAAACACACTAGTTTCTGCTGGAAAAAACAAAGGGTTTCAAGTATATGGTTTATCATGGAATTTCGACTTTTCACCTGCTGAAAACATCACTTGGAGATTGGAGGCGCGCCATTTTAGTAGTTCCAAAGAAGTATTTTCTTCAAAATCAGGTCTCTTGAGATCCGATTTCTTTTTGTGCACTTCCCTTGCAATCAAATTTTAATTCCAACTATTTTTTTCGTATTTTTAGTTCGCTAAAATTTGTATAACGATTGAACTAGTAAGATCAACTTTTACGAGTGGTAAGATTTCGTTTATCTTTTAGAATTTACTGCCATTTTATAAAATTACTTTTGATGAAGCACGAAATTGATCCTATGAAAACACTGCTACTTTTCTGCTTACTTACATTGGGCTACCAACTTTCTCACGCCCAAAACGTGCTCATCTCCGGCAACAATGCGCCGAATGAACCTTCCATAAAAATCGACCCAAAAAACACGGACATTTTGGTTGCAGGAACGAACCTCAATAATCAATACAGAAGTCTGGACGGTGGATTAACTTGGACAGAAAATCAAATGACCTCAACTTACGGCGTTTGGGGCGATCCAGTCATTGATGTCGATACCAATGGCAATTTTTACTTCTTTCACTTGGCCAATCCACCTTCTGGAACCGGGAATTGGATTGATCGAATCATTTGTCAAAAATCTACAGATCAAGGATTAAACTGGACAGCTGGCACTTTCACTGGATTAAACGGCACCAAAGTGCAAGACAAACAGTGGAGCGTAGTCGACCGAACCAACAACAATATATACATGACTTGGACTCAATTTGATGCATACGGCACATTGGATCCAACGATGAAAAGTAGTATCTTGTTTTCAAAATCGACGGATGGCGGAGCAACCTGGTCCGCACCGATAAAAATAAACGAAGTAGACGGTGATTGCGAAGATTCTGACAACACCGTTGAAGGAGCAACTCCCGCTGTGGGTCCAAACGGTGAAATTTATGTTGCCTGGTCGGGACCAAACGGCTTGGTTTTCAATCGCTCGTTGGACCAAGGAAATACTTGGTTGAATTCCGAAATTCCAGTTACCACGTTACCAGGCGGTTGGGATTATACTATTCCTGGACTGTACCGTTGCAACGGTTTACCCATCACCAAATGCGATTTGAGTGGAGGTCCCAATCATGGGACGATTTACATCAATTGGTCGGACCAACGCAACGGAACTAGCAACACCGATATTTGGTTGTCAAAATCAACGGATGGTGGAAATACCTGGTCTGCTCCTATCATAGTTAATGATGATGCAACCAATCGCCATCAATTTTTAACGTGGATGGACATCGACCAAATCAATGGCGATTTATTTTTTGTTTTTTACGATCGTCGCAACTATACGGATGCTCAAACGGACGTTTACCTAGCTATTTCACAAGATGGCGGATCGAGTTTCTTGAACCGTAGAATCAGTGAATCCCCTTTCACACCCAACAACGGTGTTTTCTTTGGAGATTACAATAACATTACCGTTCACAATGGTATCGTACGACCAATTTGGACGCGGCTCGAAGGACCGGATTTGAGTGTTTGGACAGATGTTACGCCGTTGTCTCAATTGCTTTTGAAAACGCCAGAAATAGGTATTCAAAACAAATCCAACGAAGTAAAGCAATATCCGAATCCAGCTTCGAATGTCAGTTATGTATCGTTCAAATTGCATGAATTATCAACGGTTTCTTTGTCGGTTTTTGACCAACAAGGTAGAAATGTAGCACACATTTTGGACAACAAATCAATGGATTACGGCAAGCACATTTTGACGCTTTCACTAAATGAATTGGGCCTGAAATCGGGAACCTATTATTTCAAAATCAATATCAACGGCAAAGAAACAACCTTAAAGAATTTGTTGGTGGTGGAATAAACCAAAACGATATCTTTGGTCCAGTAAATTTAATTCTGGTTTAACATGGCTTCTGGTTTTTTTGCCTTATTTGATGATATTGCCGCGTTGATGGACGATGTGGCCGTAATGGGTAAAGTAGCGGCAAAAAAAACGGCCGGAATTTTAGGTGATGATTTGGCTGTCAATGCAGAGAAATCGTCTGGCTTCCTTTCCTCTCGCGAAATTCCCGTTTTGTGGGCGATTGGTAAAGGCTCCTTGTTGAACAAAGCCATCATTTTACCAATCGCTTTTGCTTTGAGCGCTTTTTATCCTCCGGCAATTACTGTTATTTTAATTCTGGGAGGGGGATATTTGGCCTACGAAGGTGCGGAAAAAATCGTTGAATTTTTCTTTCACAAACCGACACATCAAGCTACTTCTGAAGCTGAAAGCCCTCTAACCGAAGTTGAAATTTTAGCCGCTGAGAAAGGAAAAATCAAATCGGCAATTGTCACGGATTTTATTCTCTCCATTGAAATTGTTATCATCGCCTTGGGTGCCGTAGTCGGTGAACCAATCGTACAACAAATACTCGTCGTTTCCATTATTGCCATTGTGGCAACTGTTGGCGTTTACGGTATTGTAGCTTTCATCGTTCGCATGGATGATATGGGCTTGGCCATTTTGCGCAAAACGAAAAAAGAGAGTGGATTCAACTATCTTTTGGGAAAAAGTTTGGTGAATGCCTTGCCTTGGGTCATCAAAGGTTTGTCGGTTATCGGCACGCTGGCTCTCTTGCTTGTGGCGGGTGGAATATTCGTGCACAATCTTACATTTTTCCATACGATCCTGCCTTCGTGGCCTTCTACGATCAAAGATTTCGTGATTGGATTGAGTATTGGTTTGATGGCTGTTTTCACCATGGCTCTTCTGAAATTTATTTGGCGGAAAATAAAGAAATAGCGTGATTTCCATAATTAACCCAAAAAGCCTTTCTTAATTTTTTTGACCAATTCTTAAATTTTGCTTAAATACCATTTTTTAGGATTTGTTTAGATTACAGCGTTGTGCTATTCGTAGATTTGAAGTGGATTAAGTCTTGAAATAATAATCTTTAAATTAAAACAAATGAAAAAATTACAAGTAGGATTGATGGCAATCGGAATGATGGCAGCAATTCAAGTAAATGCCCAAGAAGGTAAAAAAGAAAAACCGAAACAAACCCCTGAGCAACGTTTTGCTAAAATGGATGCAAATGATGACGGAGTGCTTACCTTGGACGAAATAAAAAAAGGCAAAGGCGAAGAAGCAAAGGAGGCGGAAGCACGTTTTAAAAAATGGGATACCAATGCCGATGGCAAAGTGACCAAAGAAGAATTCTTGGCTAAAAAAGAAAAACAAGAAGCGAAGAAAGAAGTAAATCATGAAAAATTGGAAGGGAAAGTAGAAAACCCCAATAAATTAGATGCCAAAGTAGAAAACCCTGACAAGTTGCAAGGAAGAGAAGCGACCTCGAAACTCACTCCGGAGCAACATTTCGCCAAAATTGACGCCAATGGTGACGCAACCATTACCCTAGACGAAATGAAAAAAGGGAAAGATGCGAAAGAGGCAGACGAACACTTCAAAAAAATGGATACCAATGGCGACGGAAGAGTTTCCAAAGAAGAATTCTTAGCGAAAAAAGAAATGCACGACGGTAAACCCAAAAAAGTGGCAACGCCTCCTGCGAGAAATTAACAAAACCAATTCCTTATCAAAAACCCTCTAAATCATTCTTTTAGAGGGTTTTTTTATATCTTTACTTTTCCAGAAATTGGAATTATTTACGCCAATGCGTGCATATATTGGGATTCTGGCACGCATATTGAAATTGAAACATAAAACAATCAAATATCAATAAATGAAAAAACTACACATCGGATTGGTTGCTCTTGGAATGATGGCAATCGGTCAATTGAATGCCCAAGAAGGAAGAAAAGAAAAAGCGAAACTAACACCAGAGCAACGATTTGCCAAAATGGATGTCAACGGTGATGGATTCATTACCCTTGACGAAACAAAAAAAGGGAAAGGTGAGGACGCAAAAGAAGCGGGTGAACATTTCTCAAAAATGGATGCCAATGGCGATGGAAAGGTATCAAAAGAGGAATTTCTAGCGAAAAAAGAAATGCGCGATGGACGAAAAGAGGGATCTAAACAAACCCTAGACGAACGTTTCGAGAAAAAAGACGCGAACAAAGACGGTGGAATTTCTCGTGAAGAAATGGGCAAAGGAAAGGACGACCACGAAGCCAAAAAAGACGCTAGATTTGAAAAAGTCGATGCCGATAAAGACGGTAAAATGACAAAAGAGGAAATGATGGCTGCAAAAGCCAACAGAAAGGATAAACCAAAACCAACCGTCGATGAGCGATTCGCTAAAATGGACAAAAATTCAGATGGTGAAGTAACAATTGATGAATTGAAAGTTGGCAAAGAACCAGATGCAGCTAAAAAACAAGAAGAACGTTTCAAACGAATGGATCTGAATGCAGATGGAAAAGTTACGAAAGATGAATTCATCGAACTGAACAAAAAGTACGAAGAACACCGCGCAAAAAAAGCAGGGAACTAAAGAAATTCTGAAATTTCAAGTGAAAATTATGTGTGATTAGTTAAAATCGGTCGCAATAGAAGTTTGGCACATAAATTGAACTCAGGCATAAAAAAAATAGAAATTATGAAAAATATTAAAATAGGTATGGCTACCTTCGGGATCATCGCAATGAGTCAAATAACAGCGCAAGTTTCTGGACAAAAATTGCCCAGTGAAACGACCAAGGATGGTTTCAATGCTTTAGACAAGAACAGAGATGGATTCATTACTCTAGAAGAATTGAAAAATGGAAATAGTGGAGATGCGAATGCCCAAGAGCTACGTTTTAAGGCTTTAGATACAAATTCAGATGGTCAATTGTCCAGAAAGGAATTTGCGAAAGATCCAGCATCAAAAATTGTTGTTCCTGAACCTACTTCCACTCCACCGCCAGCGCCAATTCCACCTAGAAAGAATCCTCCACGAGAAAATCCCCCATTAGAAACTACAAACGGAAACGCTCATCATGAAGATGATCACGATGATAATCATGATCGCAATGATAAACACGAGGATAAAAGTCATTTTGCGAAAATGGATAAAAACCAAGATGGCATTCTGACGCTTGATGAAATGAAAAAAGGTGAAGGCAACAAGGCAAAAGATCAAGAAAATCGTTTCCGTAAAATGGATACCAATGGAGATGGGCGAGTAACTTTGGAAGAATACAATACTTCAAATGGAAACAAAGAACAAGCTCACGAAAAAGAGGAAGACCACAAGGATCATGGTAAAAGTGAGAAAAAAAATAAAAAAGATAAAAGTAAAAAACAACGCAATTAATGAGATTAATTTAGCGTTATTAATGACTTGATAAAAAATAGAGAGTCGGTAGGAACTATTTTTCTACCGACTCTTTTTTATGGACACCTTCCAATTTACCTAAATGCTTATATTTAGACAGCTCAAATTGAATTCGTGAAAAAATATTCTGCCATACTTATTGATGAATCCATTGAAAATCAGCGCGCCGCTGGTGAAATTGAAATTCAATCGGATCAACTAATTTTCTCCAACGAAACAACTTCGCGGCGTATCGCTTTGGACAACCTGGAAATCAAAGCGGGCGGTGCCAACAACCGTTTGGTATTTTTCTCGGAGAAAATGCACCCGAAATACAGTTGCTACACCGAAGACCGAAGCATCCTGAAAAATGAGCATTTCCTGCAGAGACCTTCCATTCAAAATCAATTGAAGCAAGCGAAAAATTCAACCAAACGATTTGTTTATTCCATCATAACGATTTCCGCCATCTTTGTTTTGCTGATGGTTGGCCTCGTCCTTTCAAAGGACTGGATGGTGCGAAAAGTAGCAGAAAAAGTACCGCCAAGTTGGGAGAAAAAAGCCGGCGACCAATTGTTTACGTTGATTCAGTCCGAGCAACAATTGGTGGAAATGGATTCCTTGAAAAAAGTATTCTTGAAAGTAGCTGAACCTTTGATCGCTGAAGCAAGAAAAAAAGGCGTGGACGTAGAAGTGTATTTCTCAAAAGATCCAACCATCAATGCATTTGCCTTACCCGGCGGAAAAGTCGTGATTCAATACGGCTTGATTAAAAATGCGAAATCTTGGGAAGAAGTCATGGGCGTGATGGGACACGAATTGGCGCACGTAAGCGAACGACACCACGTGCGCAGCATCATCAACAGTTTAGGGATTTACGCCGTTCTTTCCGCCATGATTGGCGACGTTACGGCCATTGCTGGCACCATTGCCTCTTCGGGCAGCGATTTGGCTTCCTTGTCGAACAGCCGAAAATTTGAAACCGAAGCGGATGAACAAGGTTTTAAGTTTTTACAGCAAGCGCACATCAATCCGCAAGGTTTGATTGATTTCTTCGGCACCTTGGAAAAAGAACACGAGAAAAGTGTGTTGGATGATTTGTCTTTTCTATCGACTCACCCGGTTACGAAAGACCGAATTGCGCATTTGAAGAAATTATTGAAAAAATCAGATTATCATTTTCAACCTTTACCCGCTAATTTTTCCTCTTTTCAAAAATCATTTAAACAACAAATATGACGACAGAAATTATAGGCAAACCCGTTTTTGCCTATCTCAAAACAGTGCTCCAGCCCGGCGAAACCTTCATCGCTGAAGCGGATGCCATGGCGACCATGTCGAGCGATCTGGACATGACAGCCAAGTTCAACGGTGGCTTTTTCGCTGCCTTGGGCAAAAAGATTTTCGGTGGCGAAAGTTTGTTCGTGAATCATTTTACCAACAACACCGCTACTCCATTGGACATCACGTTAGCACAAGCAACACCCGGCGATATCGTGGAGCGTGAAATGAACGGCGAAAGTTATTGTTTGCAGCGTGGCGCCTACATCGCTTCCGAACCTGGCGTAAAATTGGGCGTGAAATGGGCCGGTTTGGGTTCGTTTATCGGTCGCGAAGGTTTGTTCAAACTGGTTGTTTCCGGACATGGAAAAGTCTATTTTGGTGCCTACGGTGGCATCGTCGAAAAAGAAGTCAACGGTGAATACATTGTCGATTCGGGCCATTTGGTCGCTTACGAACCAACGATGAAATTGAAACCACAATTGGCGGGCGGCATCATCGGCAGCTTTTTGGGCGGCGAAGGTTTCGTGACCAAAGTACAAGGCACTGGAAAAATTTATTTGCAAACCCGCAGCATGACTGGCATGGCTTCGTGGGTAAACCGACATTTGTATTGATATGGAAGAAATGACAACACCCTCGATGAATGCGGGCGCACTGAACGTTGCTATCGAAATGCGACCCGGATCGGCTGCCGCAAAAATAACGTTGCAACCAGGCGAATCGTTCACCGCAGAAGCAGGCGCGATGATTGCCATGAGCAACGACATGAACATGACCACCACAACTTACAAAAAAGAGTCGGGAAATATCTTGCGTGGATTGAAACGAATGATTTCGGGCGAAAGTTTCTTCTTGAATCATTTTCAAGCAGGATCCAACGGCGGAAATGTCTGGTTGGGAACTGGATTGATTGGCGATATGTTTACACACGAATTGCATGGTGAATCGATTATCGTGCAAGGCGGTTCGTATGTAGCGAGTTCGCCCGGTCTCAACATCGACATGAGTTTTCAAGGATTTAAAAACTTGATCTCCAAAGAGAGTTTGTTTTGGTTGAAGGTAAAAGGAAACGGTACCGCGGTTTTGAATTCGTTTGGCGCGGTGTATACGATTGAAGTAGACGGTTCGCACATTGTAGATACCGGACACATCGTTGCCTTTGAAGAAACCTTGAATTTCACCTTAAGCAAAGCCGGCAAAAGTTGGGTCAGTTCCATTTTGGGCGGCGAAGGTTTGGTCTGCAAATTCAATGGAAAAGGAAGAGTTTGGGTTCAATCGCACAATACAACGGCGTTTGGAACAATTTTGGGAAGTAAACTAAAACCGCGTTAAGATGGAAACAGCAACTAAAAAAGGAATGGATTTTGCGTTCGATTGTCAGCCGGATTTTGGCTTTATCACCGTACAAATCCCCAATGGAACAACATTAAAAGTAGAAGCAGCCGCCATGGCAACGATGGATACCAACATCACCATGAAAACGAAATTCAAAGGTGGATTGGGTCGATTCTTGACCGGTGAATCCTTGTTTATCAATGAATTTACGGCGCAAAATGGCAATGGACAAATTCAAATTGCGCCTTCTTGTCCGGGCGATGTGCGACACGTGTATTTGGAAAATGAAACCATTTATTTGCAAAATACGGCTTACGTAGCTTCCGATATGAACATTCAAATCGAAACGAAATGGCAAGGCGTTACGAAAGGTTTTTTCTCCGGTGAAAACTTCTTTTTGATCAAATGTTCAGGATTGGGCGATTTGTGGTTCAACTCCTACGGCGGGATTTTGGAAATTGATGTGACCGATGGTTACGTCGTCGACACAGGACACATCGTTGCTTTTACCGAAGGTTTAGAATACCAAGTTTCTCGCGCAGGCGGTTACAAATCCTTGTTTTTCTCGGGCGAAGGCTTCGTTTGTCGTTTTTCTGGCCAAGGCAAAGTATGGATTCAAACCCGAAAAATTCATCCCTTCTTGAGTTGGGTGAATCCTTTCCGACCGAAGAAAAGTAAAGATTGATTCGATTAAAAATTATCAAAAGGAACTCATTCGGGTTCCTTTTTTATTTCTCCATGTATTTTTGCCAAGTAACCAATACAAATTTTGACTTGTTATTTTCGGTGAGTTTTATAAACCCATATTCGTAGCAAAATAAATACGCTTGACCTTTTGAATTACGCCAAAAATGGGTAAAAAATTTTGGATTGAAACCTTCTTCCAACAACATTTCTTCCCGAACCGTGGATTTTCCTGCTTTGTTGAATTTTCGCAAGATCAATCGGTTTTTCTTGAGTTGGGCATCTACGTTTTTGAAGAAGGTGTTTTCGTTTTCTTTGTTTTTGGTATAATGGTAGTTGGATTTGCAATAATCGTCGCAGAATTTTTTACCTACTCTTCCCGTAAGCGGCTTTTGACAGTTGATACATGTTTTTATATTTTCCATTTTTTGCCACGAATACACGAATTACCACGAATCACACATTATTAACCGTAGAATTAAACGTTTAAATCTACGGTTAAATTTGGAAACAAAAACAGCTTCGGTGTTCTTTTGTTGAAATTTTAGCAAAATGGACAATCGTAAATCAATCACGTTAAAGCATTTATTAATTGCGGATTCTAAATGTATTGGCATCCAATTTCATCCCGACAAAGTGATTCAAGCTTTGCTAAAGGAATTGCCCAACATCAAGT